>Ga0209976_10000006_pt1 | contig 274001 bp, 247 predicted proteins | sample SumtaG_FD_182806 | JGI IMG/M metagenome (GOLD analysis project Ga0209976, IMG submission 182806) | Deep subsurface microbial communities from Indian Ocean to uncover new lineages of life (NeLLi) - Sumatra_00157 metaG (SPAdes) (version 2) | ecosystem: Environmental > Aquatic > Marine > Oceanic... | reverse complement strand
GCTACATACAAGTTGCCATCAGAATCAAGATACATCATTTCTGTACCTTGATTTTTAAAGGCTAAGAGCTTGCTGCCATTACCTGAAGATAAGAGGTTCTGTGTATCAAACTCAAAGGCAATGGCAGTAGCAGAATCTGATACACCTGAATCAAGACTTAATTTACCAGTAACATCTACCTGGAACTCTGCATAAGTAGAGCCGGCTTCATATGACAAACGGAATTGAGGGAGAGTAGAGCCAATGTCTAAGACAGCACCAGGATTAGCTGTACCAAGACCTACATTACCGTATATATATGAGTCAGCGTGGGAGACATAGATTAAACCTGAGTCGATTGTGGCAGTTTGGATTTTACCGTCTGAGGACATAGCAAGACCACGCCAGTTTTCGCTAGAGCTTGAACTGACAACTGTCCAGGTGTCACCGTAATCAATGGAGGTGTAGATTTGGCCGCCATAGACTGCAGCAGTTTGGATTTTGCCATTTGAAGACATGGCGAGACTATCCCAACTTATATTACCAGAAGTTTTATCTGTCCAAGTGTTGCCATAGTCAGTAGAAACATAGATTTTGTCGGCATTGGCTGCAGCAGTTTGGATTTTGCCATCTGAAGACATGGCAATATTACGCCAGTTGAGACTGGAGCCTTTTCCTGTCCAGGTGTTGCCGTAGTCAGAAGAAATGAAGAGTTGATCGCCAGTGGCTCCGGCGGTTTGGAATTTACCATTTGAAGACATAGCTACCCAGCGCCAATCTCGATTAGAGTCTTTAGCTGTCCAGGTAGAACCGTAGTCAGAGGAGATATATATTTGGCCGCTAACGGCAACTACAGCAGTTTGATATTTGCCATCTGAAGACATGGCGATGCCACGATAATTAAGATCGGAACCCTTAGTTGTCCAGTTGTTGCCGTAGTCTGTGGAAATAAGAATTTCACCAAAAGTACCATTATTAACTGTGGCTGCTTGAATTTTGCCATCTGAGGATATGGCGATGCCACGATAGTTTTTAGTAGAGCCTTTAGCTGTCCAGGTGTTGCCGTAGTCAGAGGAGATAAACAAAGTGTTGCCGGTGGGTACGGCGGTTTGAATTTTACCGTCTGAGGACATAGCAATATCAAACCAACTTTTACTGGAGCCCTTAGCTGTCCAGGTTTGTCCATAGTTATTAAGTCCCCATTGGTTTTCTTTAACACCAACTCCACCAAAGTACATACCGCCTTCAAGAGCAGAAAGAAGGACATTGTCAGTGGAAAGATAGCCAGCTTTAAGAGTTTGAGAAGTGTCTCCGGAGATGGTGAGTTGGTGACCAGGATCAGTGGTGCCAATGCCCAGATTGCCATGGACAGTTAATATATCATTAGCAAAGTCTCCGTATATAAGAGGGGTACCTGAATTAGAATTATCTATATACAATTGATCTGAACCTACAGCATTGTATCCAGCCTGATAACCAATATATACATTTCTGGACATGTTATTGCCCATGGTATATCCGGCTTCATAACCGATAGCAATATTGTAGTCAGCGCCGGTGTAAATGGAGGCTCCTCGTCCAGCATACCATCCAAGAGCTGTATTTCCAGTACTTCGAGCGTTTAAGAGAGAATAATATCCTATAGCAGTATTGCTGTGAGTGCTGAGGTTGGCATTAAGAGAACCATATCCTAAAGCAGTGTTGTAATTGCCAGTGGAGTTTTGATAGAGAGTATATGGGCCTAAGGCACTGTTTCGAAATCCAGTGAGGTTGTTGAGGAGAGAACTCCATCCTAGTGCAGTGTTGTAAGTTCCAGTGGTATTAATGGTGAGTGCGCTGAATCCTAAAGCAGTATTCTTATAGCCATTAGTATTAGCATTAAGAGCTAAACTGCCAATAGCAGTATTTTCATACCCCGATGTATTTACCTTAAGAGCATTGTAGCCAATAGCAGTATTATCATCTCCAGAGACATTAAGGGATAAGGAATTTTCTCCTAAGGATACATTATTAGCTCCATAGGTAGTATTGTATTGTCCTGAATTTAATCCAAAGAACTGGTTATTAGTTCCCGCTATCCTTATCTCACTGTTTGTATTACCAGCATCATCTTTAAATATAGCTAAAGGACTAGTATTAGTAGTTAATACTTCTTTAACAGTAACAGTATCAAATTCAGAAGTCTCATCAAGAGTCTGATCATTTGTCTGCAGAGTTATTCTGGTAGTAGTACCTATACCAGTAAAAGCCATTGTCTTCTCTGTCCATGAACCATCAGCTAGACTACCAGAATCATAGATAGCATCCTGATCTCCAGTAGTACCAACCATATACTTACCAGTAGCAGCACTACCTTTTTTAAAGAATAAACTAAGATAATACCTACTACCAACTGTTGTCCCTATATCCTGATAAGCTTTACCAAGATGAGCTCCAGTGGTACCTATCTCTAGATAAAAATCTGATCCTCCTGCTCCAGGATTAGAAGTACCAATACTTGCTCCTACTGCTGTCCATCCAGTAGTAGCTTCTCCTTCAAAGTCTCCATTAGTTATTAGTTCATTAGTATCTAAACTAGCTACATCTCCTTTTTGAAATGTAGTAGCTCCAATTACAGCTAGCTTTGTAGCAGGTAATGTTGTACCAAGACCGACAGAGCCGGTACTTAGAGTAGTATCAGTACCGTCAAGTCCTGTAGCAAAGATAAGATTACCAATATTTAGGGTTTGAGTGCTGTCAACAGCAGGAGCGTCAATATCATAACCAATGACAATATTGTTTGAACCAGTGGTCAGAGCTTCACCAGCTTGAAGGCCAAGAAGAATGTTACTGTCTGCGTTGTCACGAAGAGCTAAGCCTGCCCTGTAGCCTAGTATGGTGTTACCAGAGAAGTCTGATTCATTTTCCAGACCTTTAGCTGCTTCAAATCCAATAATGGTGTTATTAGAACCTGTTTCATTGTTTTGATTACTATATGCACCAAGATTAACATTATATGATCCTGATATGTTTTGATAACCTGCAGCAATTCCAAAGAAATCATTTCGTGTACCACTGGTATTGAATCGGCCGGCATTATTACCAACAAAAGTATTATTAGAGGAGGTGTTGTCATAGCCTGTGTTGTAGCCAAGAAAGGTATTTGAACTAGTAGTGGTGGTGCTGACACCTACACCTTTACCAATGAAAGTATTTTGAACACCACTAGTGTTGTAGTAACCAGCCATGTTTCCTATAAAGGTATTAGATGCTCCAATAGTATTAGATAGTCCAGCATTAGAACCAACAAAAGTATTAGTTTGACCAGTCGTCCCCACACCAACAGCATTGACTCTCCCAGCACTGGAGCCAATAAAGACATTAGATATATCATCACTGTTTATCCAAAGCAGAGAAGTGCCATCACTTTTCTGTAATTCAATCAAAGGATTAGTATTTGCTTGGCTGGAGTTGGCTTTGATGATTAATTGACTATTGTCTGCTGAACCAACTATTTCTAGTTTTGCTGCTGGATTGGTTGTACCCACCCCCAAATTCCCACTACTATCCATAACTATCTCAGGATTATCTATACCATTAACATTAAAGCCTAATCTGTCAGTGGTAGTATTGTAGGATATGGTATATTCGTCTTCTGAAGCACTTGTACCTATATGTATACTACCAGGACCTAGATATATATCCTGCCATCTTAAATCATTAGAGCCTAAGTCATAGGCAACATCAGCAGAAGGACCAATATCTCCAGTTACTTCTAGCTTAAAAGAAGAAGGACTAGTATTACCTATACCTACATTGTAAGTAATCTCATCAGGATAAAGATAAGTTCCATCTAAAGTCCAAGCTCCAGAAGAAGCTCCTGTACCACCTACACCCAGATTTGTCCAGGATAAAACTTTATTACCATCAGAAGTTAAAGCATAACCTCCACTAACAGCATCAGCATCAGGAAGAGTATAGAGAACATCATTAGTTAAAGCAGCAGGAGCTTCAAAACCTGTATAGTTACTTCCATTTCCATCTCCTTCATAAAGACGAAGATCTCCCTGATTATCTATACCAATATTTCCAATTACATCTAGTTTATTTAATGGATCAGTAGTGCCGATGCCAACATATTCATTGTCAGTGTCAATGTTTAATATTGGAGTACCAGCTGTATCTCTAAACTGGACTCCAGTAGTAGAATCAGTGCCAGATTGAAAAACAAGATTGCCAGTAGTAGAGCCACCTAAGGTAAGAGTCATCATATTCTGAGTAGCCAGATTACCTGTAGCTGTAAGAAAAGCTGATGTGCCATCAATACCAGAAGATACAGAAGCAGTAGGAGTGCCATCATCCATATTTAGAACAGCAAACTTAGCTGAATCAGTAGCTTGTCCGCCAATAAAGAAATCTACAGTAGAGTTTAAGGAATAAAGAGCGCCTAGAGTGCTAGTCCAAAAACCGGAGCCACTAACTTGACTCCAAGTTGTGCCATCAAAGACCATAATAGTATCAGCATTAGTATCCCAAGCAATATAGCCTTCACCTCCACCTGAGATATCTATTAAAGAAGCTGCTGCAGCCTGAGGTAGTTTTATTCCTTGAGCAGCAGAATCATCATGAACAATGGCTGATAGATCTAAAAGAGTAGCATCAGCAAAAGCTCCAATACTATCAATATTACCTGAGCCATCAAAAGATAAAACATTATTATCTCCAGAGTCAAACATATCATTACCTGCAAGAGTAAAGTCGTCAGTGATGGAAAGGGTAGTAATGTCGCTGACAGCACCAGAGTCAATATCTATACCATTAATGGTTTCGTTGATTGGGGCGCTGATAAAGTCAGTGACAGTAAGATTACCAGAGAGATAAGTATTACCGGTAACATTGAGTTTATAAGCACCAGGGGCATTGTTGCCAATGCCAACATTGTCAGAAGTGTTGTCCGGATAAAGATTAGGGGCTATATAAGTCCAGGGACTGGAGGCTGAGACAGCGCTTTGCCAGGTAGCAACACCGCTGGCATCTGAAGTTAAAACATAACTACTGGAAGCACCAGTAGCCATTTTAAAACCAGTCATTTCAATGGTACCGATAACATCTAATTTTTGATCAGGTAAAGCAGTGCCAATACCAATATCAGTTCCATTATCGTAGATGATTGAAGAGGTAATAGTATCAGAGTCGGAAAATAGAGCGAGATAATTAGCATTGCCAGATCCGTCAAGATTAGCGACTTTGTCACTCCAAGAAAGTCCACCAATGCCATCGGTTCTAAGAATTTGTCCAGTGTCACCATCGTTGCTGGGCCAAGTATAGGCAGCTGTATTAAAGGTAGTTGTACCAGTAACAGTTAAATTAGAGGAAATGGTTAATGCTCCAGTCATGGCATCACCGGTTTTAGAGACATAGTTTAATCCAGTTAGAGTAGATTCGTCTATTTCTGTAGTAGTTAAGCAGTTAAGGCAGGTATTTTTTAAGTTATCAAGGTCTAGAAAGTAGGTGGAATCCAGACTATCAAGAGTATCAGCATCTAAGCCAGAACCAGAGCCAGCACCAGAGATATTTTCATCTGGCAGAGTTAAGACGCCGGAGATAAGAGTGGCGCCAGTTAAAGTAGTAGCGCCAGTGAAGTTAGCTGCAGCAGCTATATCTAAGGTAGCAGTACTGGTAGCAGTGGCAGTGCCGTTAATAGTAAATTGGTTATTAACAGTTAAATTATCAATTGAGGCATTGTCTGAATAAACTAGATTATCTGGTAAAGATTCAAGTTGTTTGATGATTATTGATTCTTGATCTTGAATTTGAGTTGGTTGAATTGGTCCGTCTTCTAGGGTTTTGAGGCGTTTATAGTTAAAGTAGCTCAGGGTAATTCCAGAAAGAATTAGGAGAATGATTATAGGAGTAGCGAATTTAGACCATTTAGACAGAAAAGAGAAAGGAGCAGCAGGTTTAGGGGTAGGTTTTACTTGAGGAGTAATAGAGGAAACAGGCTTGATAACAGGTAGAGGTTTATTTTGAGATAGAATAGCTTGAGCCCTTTTAATTTCAGAAAAAGGGAAAAGACGACTGTTATGTTGAGATCTGACGGCTTGAAGACGGTTTTGCTGTTCCCAGCGGCGAATAGTATTACTGCTGACTCCTAAAGCTTGGGCAGCTTGGAGAACATTGTATTCTGCTAATTTAGAATTGGTTTTAAGCTTAAGATTATTTAGTTGAGTTTGAGAATAGCGACGATGACCACCTTGTGAGCGAATAGGTTTTAATTGTCCATTTTGTTCCCAACGGCGCAGTGTAGTAGGAGAAACCCCAAGGTGTTTTGAGGCCTGATTTATGCTGAGATTTTTCAATTTAGGCATTGGCAGTTTTTTCTCAAGAGATGGGTAAGCTATGGATAAGTTTTAAATAACACTAGTACTATATTAATACTGTGAAAAGGGTTATGTCAAGCGGAGTTTTTTTAATAGAACAGAGTAAAAAATATGAATTGAAAACTGATTGTACTCGCGTGAATATAGAGTTATAGTTTGATACATTTTTATAGTGAAAGGTCGAATTGATGGAAAAAAGAAGGAGGAAAATTAAAAAATTTGAATTTTACGATGATGAAGATTTTGAGGAATAGGAGAGAATTTAACTTTTATTAATTTGGCCTGGTGTTTTTTAGCTAAATCTAAGATATATTTTAGAGTTCTATCAGCCCATTCAATAGCTATAATATGTTTAGGTTTGAGATACTTTGATAAATTAAGTGAAGTTAATTCTTGAAGATTGGTTAAACGCCAAGTATCCAAATGAATAAATTTTCCTTTGATGTGGTGATAGCTGTAATTATATTCTTTAGCAATAGTATAAGTAGGGGAAGTAATTGTTTGTTTTATTTGTAAAAATTTACCAATGCCTTTGGCAAATTGGGTTTTGCCAGCGCCAAGATCGCCGATGAGAAGGAAGATAAGGGGTTGTTTTTGAAGATGATTCCAATGTTTGAGCATGAGTTTTTGAGCTAATTTTTTAGTATCAGAAGTTGATTTAGAAATGATGGTTTGAGAAGAAGTGATTTTTAGTAATTTTCCCTGACGAAGAATTAATGGATCATCTAAGGTGGTGTCAACAATGGTTGATGGAGGGCGTTTGGGTAAAGTGCCAGCGTCAATGATTAGGTCAATGAAAGATTGTTGTTTTTTGGAAGTATTGTTTAAAATATGTTTGATAGAGTAGGGGCGGGTTTTATAAGAAACATTGGCTGAAGTGGCAGTAATAGGCTGGTTAAATTGCTTAAGAAGATTAATGATTAATGGATAATCAGGAATGCGGATACCAATAGTGTTAGTGTTAGATTCAATGTTTGGAGCAGTTTTATGTTTGGATTTGGAGATAACAGTTAATGGTCCGGGCAGGAATTTTTGATATAGATTCTTAGTAGTTTGATTGATATAGATATATTTATCGGCCATTTTCTGGTTAGCTACAGCAATGGATAAAGGTTTGCCCTGGCGAAAGGTTTTGTATTGGAGAAGTTTATTAACTGCTTGGGAATTAGTGGCATCAACGCCAGCGCCATAGCAGGTTTCAGTGGGGTAGATAATTAGACCGCCAGCTTTTAATATTTTAATGGTCTGGGTGATAATTTTGTTTTTATTGGTTGATGTAAGTTTGAGAATCTTCATAGACTAAGGTATATTTTACACTAGATATGCTAACACTTTTAAATGAGAGTTTGTGGGGAGATGAAGGATTTTCAGCTTTGGCGGTAATGAAAGATTTTGGAGAAATGATGGGAGTGGTGATGAGAGATACTGCTCCGCCGGGATTTTATGTTTTAGGCTGGTTATGGACAAGAATAGTAGGATTTTCAGAAATAGGTTTAAGAAGTTTGTCGCTGTTGTTGATATTGGGAGCGTCTATATTTGCAGGAATGATTGTTTATCATGTTTCCAAGAGGCGCTATTTAGCAGTTTTAACCGGCTTGCTGGCATTATTAAGTCCATTTACCTTACCTTATGCTTTTGAATGGCGGATGTATGCTTTATTGTGTTTTGCTACTTTAGGATCAATTTACTTTTTTACAGCCAGAAAATGGACAGGCTATGTAATTTTAACGGTTCTAGCTTTATATACCCACCATCTAGCTTTGTTTACAGTAGCAGGGCAGGGGTTGTGGTATTTAGTATGTGAATTTGAGTGGAAGAAATGGAAAAAGTGGTTTAAACAGTTAAAGCCATTTTTGCTGGTAGGTTTATTGTATGTTCCTTGGCTTTATCCAATGTATTTGCAGACTACTAGAGTGCAAGGAGCTGGTTTTTGGCTGAAGGTGCCGAAAATAGTTGAAGTATTGGGTTTAATGGGTAGATTTTTTACTGGCGGAGTAGTAGAAGAGTGGCGCTGGAAAATAGCCATATTGGTGGGAGTGTTGCTATTAGGTAAATATTGGAAGAAAATGGGTAAAAAATGGCTGGAAGTATTAGTGGTAGTAATGGCGCCAGTGGTGTTTTCATATATTGTTTCTTATCTGGTAACACCGGTTTTTTATGGCAGGTATTTGTTGTCAGTAGCAATAGGAGTAACTGTGTTAATAGGAATGGGATTAAGAAAAAATTTAATACATATTTTGACTTTGTTAGTAATTATTTGCGGATATTTTAGTTATCAAATATTTATTCAGCCTAAGAAAAGACCATTCAGGCAATTTGCTGGTTATGTTAAAAGCGAGTTAAGGGAAGGGGATTATTTAATTAATTTTAATGGAGCAGCTCATCATTTATGGGAAACAAAATATTATGGTATTGGAGCGCCAATATATGTGCCGGTAGGGGAATTGCCTTTGTATGTAGGTACAGCGCAGATGACAGATGAGGATATATTAAAATCAATTCCTGAAGATGTAAAAAGAGTAGGAGCAGTGACCAGTGAGCCTTTGGAAAAAGTGGAGATAGAAGAGCCGTGGGAGCAGAGAGAATACAAAGAATTTGGAGAGTTGAAAATAATCTGGTTTGAAAAAGAATTATGAAGAAAAAATTATGGCTAGGATTAGGCTTGGGAGTAATAATAACAATTTTGTTAAGAATTCCATCTTTGTTTGAGCCGTATTCTTATGCTGATGAAGGAATATATTTGGTGTTGGGTAAGGCTTTTAGAGAAGGGTTGGTGTTTTATAAAGATATGCATGATAATAAGCCGCCGTTGTTGTATGTGACAGCAGGATTGGCAGGTAGTTTACAGATGTTTAGAGTGATATTAATGATTGGTAATTTGATTAATTTATGGCTGATTTGGTTAATTGCTAAAAAGCTATTTAAGGGAAAAGTTGGAGCAGTAGTGGTGAGTACAGTGGTGTTTGCAATATTGTCGAGTTTAACAGTATGGGAGGGAAATATTGCTAATGGAGAGAATTTTATGATTATTCCTTTTACAGCCGGAGTTTATGTGTTGTTGTTGGGGTTGGAGAGAAGAAAAAGCTGGCTGTTTTTTATGAGCGGCTTGTTGGTGTCAGTAGGATTTTTGTTTAAAGTACCAGTGATGTTTGATCTGGCTGGTTTAGGTTTGTTTTTATGGTGGGATAAACTGGGAGAATTAAAAGAAAAAGGGAAAGAGTTATTAAGTCAATGGTGGTGGATGATATTAGGATTTTTGTTGCCAAATTTAGCAGTAGGTGGTTATTATTTTTCCCAAGGAGCAGGAGAAAGGTATTTAGGTTCAGCTTTATTGCAAAACATGCCTTATTTAACCTCATGGGGAGGTGAGGGAGGCGGAGGAAGTATATTGGAAAATGGGTTAGTGCAAAGAGGATTAGTGTTGTTGGTAATAACAGGGGTGATTTTCTGGCAGAAGAAAAAGATGGAAAGATGGGAAGGTTTGTTAAGTTTATGGTTTGTGTGGGGAATGTTTGGAGTATTGTTGTCAGAAAGACCTTATCCTCACTATTTTCTGGAAATAGTGCCAGTATTAAGCTTGATATTTGGTTGGAGTTTGATGAAAGGTAAAGTGAGAAAGATAATGCTTTTAGGAGCTTTAGGTTTAATAGCAGTTAGTTATGGTTATTATCGTTTTTGGGCTTATCCGGTGGCGAAATATTATGAGAATTTCTGGCAATGGTCAATAGGCAAGAAAAGCAAGATTGGATATATGAGATATTGGGGAGAAAGTGTGCTGATGGATTATAAAGTGGGGGAGTATATAAAGGAGATAACTGAGGAAAAAGATAGAATTTATGTGTGGGGAACAGCGCCGGGAATTTACTATTTATCTGATAGATTGCCAGTAGGCAGATATACAGTGGCTTATCATGTAGCTGATTTTGATGGCTATGAAGAAACCATGGAAGCGATTAAGAAAAATATGCCAAAGGTAATAGTTAAATTGCAGTTGGAAAAATTAGAATTTGCAGAATTGTTTGAGTTAATGGAAGAAGAATATGTTTTAGATAGAGTAATCGGGAATAGGGAGATATATTTAACAGACGGGGAATAGAGTATACGATCGTATACTTGGATTACTGTCTGTTATTTTAAGTTAATTGAGTAAAGGTTGGGAGGCATATCAGAATTGTCATTAAAAGAGATAAGAGTAATTAAACGAGAGCCATTAGGCCAGGGAAAAACAAAACTTTCAGTAAAAGGGCCGGCATAAACAATGTGTTGATTAGTGGCGTCATATTCAGAAATGATTAGTTTGTCTGATTCGATAATAATGACATGAGAAGAATCAGGGTACCATTGAATATGGTGAAGAGTAATAGGAGAATAGCGATGGCTAAGATTAGATAAAGGAGAATCTGTGGGAGTGATGCTGGGAATAGCAGTGATTAAGAAGTTTTTATCTTCTTTAATGTCGTAGATATAGAGATTGTTGGGTTCCAGAGCGCGTTGTTCAGGCTGGGTAGAGCTGGCTGGCAAAGGAGTGATAAGGTTTTCCGGGATTTGAGCAGAAGCAGTGGCAGTGTACATGAGTTTTTCTTCATCAGGCGACCAGAAAAACATAGAGGCTGATTGAGTAGCTATTTGCTGGAAAAAATCAGGTAATTGCAAAAGTCGTTCCTGATATTTTTTGTCTAAAAGCTCATTCCATTCAGTGATAATTATTGGTAATTGAGCAGTAACATCTTTGTAATCATCAGCGTCATTAAAAGAGTTAATGTTGAGAAGAATATTAGCCTGATTGGGCTTATCAGGATTAATAGTAGCCAGAATTTCTGAGGAATTAGGCGACCAAGTTAATTGAGCTTGGATAAAATCAAACTGAGAAGAATTTCTGACTATTTGTCGAGGGTCAGATTTAAGAGAGAAAGGCCGGTCAAGAAGATCAAGAATGTAAAGGCCATTTTTAACATCTGTGGTAGCGTTGTTAACAGCAAAGACGATTTTTTGTCCATCTGGAGAGGGAATAGGATTTAAAGCACCAGAAAAAGTTAAAGGTTTAAGGTCAGGTACAGCTGGAAAAAGGCGAGTGTTAGTTTGAGTAACTAATTCAGCTTGAAGTTGAAGGGTTTTTTCCCAAGGAATATAGCCGTCTTTGGCAATTTTAACCTGATATTCTCCGGGAGGCAGATTAAGAGTGTCGTCAGTGGCAGTAGTGAGTTTTTGATTGATAAAAACACTGGCGCCGGTAGGAAAAGAATTAGCAGATAAAAGGCCGGTGCCTTGAAGAGTTTTAGATTTAAAAGAAGGGCGATAGCCTTTGGCAAACTTGATGGCAAAAAAAGTGCCAAAAGTGAGGAGAATAAAAATTGAGATAACAATAAGCAGGCGAGGCGGTGATTTAACCATAAAATATATTATACAACATTCGCGCTCTTAGATTAGTTGATGATTAACCAGTCAACTTTGGTGTTATTGTTAACTGGATAGTTGGTGAAGATAGTGAATTGTTTAGTTATTGGCTGTTTAGTGACCCAATATTTGCTGGCGGGAGTATATGAGGAGGTAAAAGTAATAATAACTTGAGAGTTGGGAGTGATGTTATCTGTAGGAACAGTAATGTGATTTTCACCGGCAGGAATTAGAGCAGTGCCGGAAGATTGAAGATTAAGACTGGCGAATTGAGCTGAGCCAGAGGCATTAACAGAAGCTACTTCCTGATTAGTTATTTTGTTGTAAATGGAAAGAGCTGATTGACTGGCAATATTGATTTTAAAAGGATTATTTTCAAATGAAGATAGTTCTGAAGCAATCACCATCTGGGCAGAAACAGTAGCAGTCTGTATTTCCTCAGCCAGTACTGTTCCAGAAACAATTAAGTCTCCATCAATCTTAACCATTCCAGTATCATCCAAAGTCATCAGTCCTGCTAGTAAGTTAATACTACCTATACCAGAAGGTTGTAAGTAAAGAGTATTGTCTAAGGTAGATATAGAGTTAGAAGCTAAGATAAGACTATTATTAACATTCAAACTATTAGTAATATTAAGATTAGTCATAGTAGCTGTACCTAATACAGCTAAGTATTCTGAAAAGAAGCCAAAGGAAGCATTTACAGACTGTATATCTAAATCAGAGGATGATGAAGCTATAGCAGAAGATAGATCAGGAGATAAATCCAACATAGCTATTTGATCAGCTACCAGACTACTAATATCAACAATCTCTTCAGACTGAGCAGAAGCTGTGGCTGTATCATCCCGATATGAATCTACAATATTGCTGATTTTCTCTCTAAGACCTTCAATAGTAGAAGCCTTTACACTAGAAGCTATTAATTCATTAGTAACTATTTTGTCAGCTGTTAGTTTTCCTGAGAAAGAAGCATTACCTTTAACTTCAAGAGCCAATCCAGATGAAGTAGATGAAGACAATGAATCAATATCTGGTTCAATTATCACAGGGCCGGTAACAGTAATAGAACCATTGTCAGCTAAAGGAGAGATAAAGTCTGTAGTTAATACTTGTGTTTCTACTGTGGGAGAGATGATTTTGCCGTTAGGATTAACAATAGTGATAGTTTCAGCAAGAAGTTCAGTAGTATCAATGAGTCCAGCTTTGACATTGCCGATAACAGCTGATGCTAAAGCAACAGTAGGTTTAATAATTTGGTGAGTGGTAGCGCCAGTAACAAGATAGGTATATTGATTGGTTTTTTCAAAGATAAAATCTTCTAAAGCTACTAGATTAACTAAGGGAGTTAGGCTGGGTTGCATGATATAGCTTAAAACAGTAGTGATAGAGTCATCTGAAGGAGAAATCCAGTTTTTAAAGGTTTTACCGATAGCAGTATCTCCAGGAAGGGCTTTATAGCCAAGACCTGGTTTATCTGGAGAAGCAGTGATATAGTCGCCGTTTCTTAAAGAAGGAGAGTTAGGATCCATTTTAATAGGAACTCTTCCAGTTAGAGCTAAGAGTCGGCGATCAGAAGCTTCCAAGCCAAGTTCTTGACCAGCCCGAGTAGAGATAGTACCGATTAAAGAGGCACTATCAGAGGCAGTAGCTTTTTTCAGGATAGGAACATCAAATTTATCAATAAGGCCGGTAGAGGCAACAACGTCTCCTGCTGAAATAGAATCATCAGAGACAGTGTACCACTCAGCTAAGTCAGCACCAAAAACAATAGCATCTAGTCTTAACTCTTGAGTGTCGCCAGTAAAATTATACAATCTGACAGTGTTAGCATCGGTTTGTTCTAATTTGAAACCATTACCCCATTCAACTCTGACATTATAAAGTGTAGGTCGGTAGGCAACGTCAGTGCTGGTAAGAATAGCTCGATACTGAAAGTATTCATTAGGTGTAGAAGAAATTATGGAATCATCAGGATCGGATAAGAGTTTTTCAGCCTCGATGTTGTCGATGTGAACGATAGTAGTGTTGACGGTACTGATGGTGACGCGGAGTTTAGTGATTGTCTCTCGATCTTCTGGTTCAATGTCAGTGATGTCCCAGTATAGTTTTTGCCAAGTATTAGTAGCGTTAATATGAAAGGTTTGTTCTTGTTCAGTGGCAGCTGATTCACCAAAACCAAGTTTGATGATATTGCCTGAGCTGGTAGCATAAACCCACGTAGTGAGATAATCATAATCACTAATGTCAGTGTTGGAAATAGTGGATTCAGCATAGCCATTGTTGTAACTGCCTGAAGTGATTTTAAAAGTATTTTCAGCAGTGGATTCGTCTTCGTCTTCAAAGAAGTCGACATTTCTAGTGACAGTGCCATCAGCAACAGCGACTTCGGTAAAATCACCAGTGGCGTAGTAGATTTGGTAGTTGGTATTATCACTGGCGGCGTACCAAATTTTGTAATCGTCACCGTCTTTGATAAAGGCGCTACCATAATATATGGTTGTGTCGTCTCCTTTTCCACCTGATCCAATACCTATTCTTCCGTTTGTGTTGAGTGTGTCGGATAATGGTGGGTTAGTATTATCATATTTGGTCCAAGTATAGCCGTCAGGTGAGGTGGCAAAATATATTCTTTGGCTGTTTGAAGTACCATCGGAGCCTGTGTAAAGCATTTTATAGGTAGAGCCATCTTTAATTACACTTGGAAAATATACATGAGTATCATCACCTGTACCAGAGGTGCCTAGAGGAATTCTGCCGTTTGTTCCAGTAGTATCTGAGGCATCAGGAATTGAATTGTCGTATTTGGTCCAATTAATTCCATCAGGTGAGATGGCTAAATAGATTCGATATGTATTGCCACCATCAGAGGCAGCGTACCATATTTTGTATGTACCATCGTCTTCTTTAATGACTGAGGCGCCTCCCCAGATATACTGAGCATCACCTGAACCACTTGTGCCTGTTGGAATTATACCGTTAGTACTAGTTGTGTCTGAAGCTGTTGGTGTAGTAGTATTATCTGTTTTGGTCCAGTATTCTCCATCTGCTGAGATAGCTCGATAAATATTGTATCGTGGAGCTGTACCTGAATCACCCATGTAATATATGACATAGGCGTTTAAATCAGTATCATAAAGGACTGTAGAGACTGTTACGTGAAGATCATCGCCTTTACCTGCGCTGCCCAAAGGGAGTCTTAAATCATCATCGGTACAGGCGGCACCAGAATCACAAGTTGAAGCTGGTAAAGTGTTGTTTTCTTTTGTCCAAATAAGTCCATCTGAGGAAGTAGCATAATATCCTCTATTAGTGCCATTTGATCCTGTATAGAACATATGATAAGTGGAGCCAACTTCGACTACACTAGGAACATAAGCGTGTGTAACATCACCTGTACTAGAGGTGCCTATTGGAAGTCTACCATTAGTACTAGTTGTGTCTGAAGCTGTTGGTGTAGTGTTGTCATATTTTTCCCAATTAACAAGATAGTCAGTGTCACTGCCTGATTTAGTTGAACTAGTCCAATCAGTATGAGTATCTCCAGAAGCAACAGTGAGATAGTTGGTGCCGTCAACAACTGGTTTCCAAACTTCCCAAGAGTCATCAGTGGAGTTGTCGGAAGCACCAGAGCGAGTTTGAAATTCGATTAAACCTTGTTCATCTTTGTCAATTAACCAGCGAAGTTTATTGTATTCAGTGGCATTAGGAGTATGGACTTCGTCACTAATAAAAATGGAATATTGGTAATCGTCAACATCAGCAGTATAAGAAGTTTCTGTGGTAGTACCAGAATAGCTGTCTTTATAATAAACAGCAGTTCTGCCATCTCCTCCTGTTCCTCCATCATAGTATAAATCTCCATAGGTTCCTCCGGCTGCTGTTACTTTATCTGTACCAAGATTAACAGTATTGCCAACGAGTTTAATTGAGCCTCCAGCACCACCTCCGCCACCAGCACTACCCCAGCTGCCAGAGTACCAGCCATTAGCACCATTGCCCCCTAAAGCTTTAATATCTCCACTAACGGTAATAGTATTTGCATAAATAGCTATAATACCCCCACCATCTCCAGCAGCGCCACCAGCACCATAACTAGTGTTGTACATGCCACCGCCACCACCACCGCCACCAGAGCCAAACATAAGTTTGGAAAGATCAGCTGTACCATAAGTGCCGCCGCCGCCACCACCACCGCCGCCGATATAGTTACCATCCCAGTAACCATTGCCACCATTACCGCTATAACCATCTCCACCATCAGTACCATTATATCCCCAAGCTTTTCCTTTAGTGCCAGCTGTGCCATAACCACCTCCAGCACCACCACCACCACGGCCATAATTAGTATCTCTACCACCTCCACCTCCACCTCCACCTCCACCTAGATTACTGGTACCAAGTGAGCCAGTGCCTACAGTACCACTACCATTTCCACCACCACCAGCACCACCACCGCATTTGTGGTAGTTATAAGGATTAACTTGAGCGTTGTATCCTCCCATATCTCCACCGGTACCAACAACAGCAGAGTAATAATTAGGAGCACAAAAGGAGCCTCCGCCACCTGACCAGGAGTTATAATTAGCAGCACCTCTGCCATAGTCATAGCCTTTGGAATTGGCATGAATAATACCGTTAACTGATACTGTACCTGAGGCTCTGAAAAACATGACTCCGCCTTTGGTAAGTCCATCCCATTCATCAGGGTAGAAATTGTAGCTGGAATCTACAGTGACATTGGTGTAGTGAGGTATATGTTGGAGCATAACTCTTTGAGTACCAGGTAATACACCTAAGTTTGAGTCATCATCAGAGTTGTCGCCATAAAATTTGCTTTTAGCAGTAGTAAAAGTAACTATATTGTCAGTAATACTGGAAATTTTTAAAGTTTCATAGTTTCCGGTGTTGATATAGCCTGTGGCTGTTCCCTGGAGATTTATCAGCAATACTTCATCTCCATAAGCTAAACAACCAGAAGAAGGAGTGTTATTTAAAGTAGCAGTAGTATCAGTTAAAGCAGTGACATTGTAATTGACTGCATCTCCACCATCAGGACAGCTTCTACCTGATATTAAGTTAACATCGTTAATAATAACATTTGAACTAACAGTAATGGGGCCATCTGAGCCATTGCCAGGATTAAAATCTCCTAAAGTTTGAACACTGGTGAGGGTTTCGTTAGTTCTAAAACTTTTGGTGTCATCAAGGGTTGCTTCGGTGATGGCGAGACGTGATGAAGAATAGTAGTCTGCATCATTGTCGATTCTGATACTGTCAGCGTCAATAGTGTATGAACCAGAAGGGCTAGTGTATCCGATTTGAACAGCAGAAATATTTTGTAAGTTATCCAGTTGAGTGGTATTAGAGAAGATGGTTCGGTATTGAATATAGTTATTGAAAGTGGAAGTGATACTTGAACCAGCAGGGGTGGAGAGTAGATTTTCGGCTTCAATGTTGTCAAAATAGATATCAGTGTTGGTAGCTAGAGCAGTGATTCGCAGTTCAGTGATTGCATCTTTATCACCACTGGCAACATCAGAAATATCCCAGTAGATTTTTTGCCAAGTATTGGCAGTGTCAATAGTAATTTCTTGTGCTTGTTTTGTAGAAGCTGTTTCACCAATTTCAAGTTTAGCGACTTTGCCAGTGTTGTCAGATCTGACCCAAGCAGTGATATAGTTGTAGCTTGAAATATCAATGCTAGCTGGAATGGTGGTACCGATATAGTCTCCTGAGATATCCCCGGATGAAAACTTAATGGAATTGGCGGCAGTGTATTCATCTTCGTCTTCAAAATAGTTGGTGTTTCTGATAACATCACCTTCATTAAGGGTAGATGGGGTAAAAGAGTCAGTGGCTTGGAAGGTGTCGTAGTCAGTGCCGTCGTGAGCAGTGTAGTAGAATTTATAGTCGTTACCATCTTTGATGACTGCATTTCCACCATAATAAAGTAAAGAAACATTGTCGTCGCCGGTACCGCCTGAGCCGACACCGATTCTGCCATCGCCGCAAGTTTCACCGGTGTCGCAGGTTCCGGGAGCAGTGTTGTTTTCTTTAGTCCAGGTTAAACCATCGGGTGAGTGAGCATAATATATTATCCAGCCGGAAGCTGCGATATAGCCGGCGTACCACATTTTGTAGGTGGAGCCGTCTTTGATAACACTTAAACCCCAGCCGGCGTGAGAGGCGTCACCGGCGCTTCCTGATCCAAGACCGATTCTGCCATCGCCGTATGGACAGGGAGCACCGGAATCACAGGTACCGGGATTAGCGTTGTTTACTTTAGTCCAAGTTAGGCCATCATCTGAAGTGGCGTAGAAAATTCGATCGTTGCTGCCATCATAGCCCATGTACCACATTTTATATGATGATCCTTCTCGGATTACTGAGGGAGCTGAAGTATAGTAATCATCGCCTGATCCGCCTTCACCGAGAGGAATTCTACCATTAGTGCCGGTGGTGTTTGAGGGAGTTTCGACTAAGTTGTCTGTTTTAGTCCAAGTTAATCCATCCGGTGAAGTGGCGCGCGAAATTCGATATCTGGAGTCAGTACCGTCGTAGGCTGTGTACCACATGGAGTAGGAACCATCACTTTCTTCGATGACTGAAGCTGTCCAGAGTCGCAGATCATCAGATTTAGTGTTGGTACCTTGACCGATTCTGCCATCGTCATATGGGCATGGGGCACCGGAGTCGCAGGTACCTGGATCAGTGTTGTTGCGTTTGTGCCAAGTAGTGCCAGCGGAGGAGGTGGCGTAATATATATCTACGCTGGCGCCATCGCCGCTATACCAGGCTTTGTAGATACCTTCTTCTTCATCGTTGATGATCGTTGTTCCGCGGACACCATTTACGTCCCCACCGGATAGACCTGCAGGGATTCGGCCGTAATCTCCGGTTTTGTTTGACTTATTAGGTTCGGCATTATTCGTCTTATACCAAGTAGTGGTTGATCTAGGGTCAGCGCTGGTAGTGGCAGTGAGTGTCCAGTTGCCAAGAGTATCAGTGTTTTCTATATTAAGACTATTGGTACCTTCGATTACAGGTTTCCATTCTTCCCAAGTGCCATCGGTAGAGTCAGTTGAGCTGCCGGTTCTGGTTTGGAATTGAATTTCGCCTTCAGGGGCTGTGCTTTCTGTCCAAGCGATATTAGCGTATGAAGTGGCTCCAGGAGTATTGATTTCTTCGGAAACAAAGAGGGAGTAGGGGTAATAGTAGGAGGATTGAGCGGGAGTTGTTGCAGGGCTGCTTATAGTACCAGTGGAAGAGGTGATGTAATTGACTTTGATTCTTCCATCACCAGCATCACCACCGTAGGCGGCATTATTCCACGATCCGTTAACTATACCAGCACCTCCATTACCATGAGTAGCACTAATGAGATCGGCGCCAAGAGTTAGGGTGTTGCCAATAAGCCTGAGTGATCCACCAGCACCACCACCACCACCACCTGAGTAGTCTCCGGCGGAGGAGGAGGAGTTGGATCCGTTTTGACCATTAGCATAAATTGCTCCTGTGATAGTGATAGTGTCAGCGGCAATATATACAATGCCACCTCCATCACCACCGTTTCCTGGAGTGCCAGAACTGTGTTTGCCTCCACGTCCACCTGATGAACCAAAAAATAGCTGGGTTAGATCAGTATCTCCGTAAGTGCCTCCACCTCCACCACTGGCAAATTGGCTATGAAGAAAACCATCACCTGAAGTATTGGTGCCACCGCTTTCTGCAGCATAAGTAGCGTTGTCTGGGGAACCTCCTTCACCGGGTGTACCATAACCACCACCGCCAGCGCCGCCATTATAACCACCACCACCAGCACCAGCACCACCTTCAGTAGCTGAGCCGGGACCACCAGCGCCGCCTCCAGAACTGCCACCACCACCACCACACTTACCATTACCGCCAACTCCCAGAATATAGCCACCACCACCACCAGCAGCACCTTCTCCACCAACTTCAGAAACTCCATCATCTCCACCAGCGCCACCGGTTCCACAAAATGATGCCCCGCCTTCACTACCTGGATGTGAACCACCACCTGAAGTGTCTCCACCTATGTAGCCTTTGTAACTGGCGTGAAGGGTACCAGTGACAGTAACAGCACCTGAAGCTCTAAAAAACATAACCCCACCTTTGACATCGTCATACTCAGAAGGATAAAAATTCATACTGGAGTTAACAGTAACATCAGCGTAGTTAGGGATTCTTTGAAGCATGACTCTTTGATCTCCTACGCCTGTGCCAATACCTACATTGTCTGAAGCGCCGTCGCCATAATAGTTTACGGTTGGGGTGGTGAAATTAACAGTTGTACCAGAAACACTTTTAACAATGAGTGTTTCGTAATTTCCAACATTAGGATAATAGTAGAAGATACCATCACCCTGGAGATTGATGATAAGGACTTCGTCTCCTTGACGCAGACAGCCAACAGAAGGGGAAGTAGAAAGAGTGGCGGCAGTTGAGGTAAGAGCAGTTAGGCTGTAGTTAACAGCATCACCTCCATCAGCGCAGGCTCTGCCGGAAATTAGGCTAGTGACATTGATGTCTGTATTAACATCAACTGTGATAGCGCCGTCTTTTCCTGTTCCTGTTTCATCATGGGTGGTAGTAGCAGTGGCGACTTGGGTAGCTTTGTATTTTTGGTTGTATTCTGGATTAAATTCGTTATCAAGGTTGTGTTCAGTGGTAGTGAAGCGGTCGGTGATTTTTTTCCAAAGAGAGGTGACAGTGTCATAAAACCAGCCAGTGATGCCGATGTCATTTGTGTTTTGATTATGGACGATTTCAATGAAATCTTGATTAGTAACAGCAGGACCAGTAGTGGAATATTTAGTCATGTCAACAGCAATACGACTCCAGGCAGCGCCAGTACCATGAGGGTCACCATAAACATAGAGATGATCAACATCAGAGTCAAAATAGACAGTGCCGTCAGTAGTAGATGCTGATGATGATTGGCCGTCAAGATATAGGTCGCCTCTGATGCGGGCATTGCCATTAACATCGAAAAGCTCAGTAGGAGTAAGAGTGTTGATGCCGACATTGCCGTTATTGAACATAGTGTAGTCATTGTCTTCATTAAAAGTAATTAAAATAGTGCCATTGCCATCAAGGATATCATTGCCTTCTATTTGAATATCGTCGTCAATATTTAAAACTGTATCGCCAGAATCATAAAGATAGTTGGATAAGGAGATATCAGTGATATTAATGAGATTGTCGCCAGCAAAAGAAATATTATCAGAAGCAGAATCAATGGTAATGTCGCCAGAGTCATTGGTGATAGTAGAGCTAGCGCCAGCAATTTCCAGTTTAGCTGATGGTGTTGTTGTTCCTATCCCAACATTGCCGTCTTGATCTATGGTCATTTGCACTAACGGAGTTGGCGTATCTCCCTGAGCATCTGCAGTGGTCATAAAATCTAAAGCCATACCACTACTATTAGTAGAGCCATATACTTCTGTTGCGCGACCAACAATACCAGCAAGAAACCTAGGATTTGTAGTAAGAAATTGACCATCGGTAGAACCAAATTTTAGTGCTGGAGTGTATTGTGCAGTGGTGTTATTCATGCCATTGGCAAGTAATTCAAGACCGGACATTCCTTGAGTAATTAATGAGGCTCCATTGGTTGTATTGTCAATGCGAATAGTTGATGCTGTGCCTGCAGCTCCTAAAAGATGTAGTTTGGTTGTTGGATCTGTAGTGCCAATGCCGACATTTCCATTATCAAGAATAGCAAACTTGTGAGCTCCTGAGGAATTTTGAGTAAGAAAAGAAAAACCAGTAGTAGTACCGGCTCCTTGGATATTGAGTTTACCCAGGGGAGCAGTCATTCCTATGCCTATATTGTAGGAAGTACTATCAGGATAAAGATTAGTCCCATCTAAAGTCCAAGCTCCAACAGAAACACCAGTGTCAATTTGATTCCAGCTGGAACCATCAAAGACTGTTAGTTTATTATCATCTGTATCCCAGGCAAGATAGCCTTCGCCTCCTCCAGAGATATTGGCAGGAGAATCAGCTTGGGGTAGTTTAATTCCTTGAGGGAGAGTAGTGTCATGATCAATAGTTGATAGATCAAGAAGAGTAGCATTAGCAAAAGATAGAGTAGGAATGCCAGAGTTTAGATTAATAAAGCTAAACTTAGCTGAGGCGGTAGCTTGACCGCCAATAAGGAGATCTAAGGTAGAGTTTTTAGGATAAATAGCACCAAGGGTTTGATACCAATGGATCAAATCAGTATTAGCAGCTTCTGTCCAAGATAAGTTACCAGAGCCATCGGTTTGAAGAATATAGTCAGCAGTTTGAGTACTAGGGAAGGTGTAAGCAATATTATTGATAGTAACTGTTTCACCGCCATCACCTAAAGTGACTTGGCCTTTGGCTTCAAAATCATCTTCAACAACCAGATTATCAGCAAAGTTACCAGCATAAGCATTGATATTACCTGAGGAGTTAAAATAATAGGTGGTGTTTCCGCCAACAGAGATGCCTTTTGATGTAGTAAGGTAATTATCATTATTACTGGTAATATATTGATTATTGGCATTGAAGGTTAGAGTGGCAGAGATAGTGGCATTGCCAGCAAGGACTAAGCTTAGATCAGTGTTGGCAGGATCTAAGAAATATTCAGAGTTGCTGGAATCAATGAATTTACTAGCATGAAGATTAGCAGAAATTTTAGTAGGTTGGGTAATACTGACAGGATATGTAGCGTCATCATTGAAAGTAATCAGAGATTGGCTGGCACCGCCAAAAATTGTGAAAGTGCTGGCAGGACCAGCAAGGTTGAGAAATAGGGAGGTGGCAGAGCCAGTGGCAACTGAATTGCCAAGAGTAATATCAATATCTTGGTTTTCTCCAATAACAGTAGTGTTGCCAGTATCATAAATGTCTTGAAGAGACATGATAGCTGAACCTGATGCAGTTTGATTAAGACTGATCCAGTTAGCACCGTCAAAATACATAAGATCCCCAGTTGATCGATCAACATATTGACGGCCGATTTGCTGAATAGGAGTGACAGTGGGGATAAAAGTAATAGTTTTGCTTTTTATGCCTTCTTCAATTAAGGCAGTGTTTTTAGCGTAAAAATTGCCTTTATCATCTAAAAAAGATAAATCACCTGAGTCACTGCCAATGGTAATGCGGCCATTAAGAAAACTTCCTACCTGAGGTAGAATCATATTTGCGCTTTGAAGATCTTCTAATTGTTCGACAGTGGGGCTGGCTATTTGGTTTTGACGGGATTGAATAAAAAGGAAGATGACAATACAGATACTGAGAGAGATGGAGCCAAGACTGAGATATTTTAATAGTTTTTGACGAGGAGTAGATTCAGATGGTGATAAAGATGGGGAAGGTGGTGGTGGGGGTGGTGAGGTTGATTTAAGAACAGGTGCTTGGCGAGATTGAAGTTTTTTTATTTGCTCCATGGAGTAATAAGAGATATTGGCTTTAGTGGTAGAAGGGGGAAATTTTCCTTGTTTAGTCCAGCGTTGAACAGTAGCAGGTGAGACACCTAATTTAGCAGCAGTTTGATTAAGATTGAAAAGCTGTGTTTGTTTAGGAGGAGTTGGAGATTGTCCGCTTTTGATTTGCTGGAGTTGATTAATGTCTTTTTGGGAGTAACGGCGCTGATTGCCTAAAGTTCGTTTGGAAGTGAATTTGCCAGTGTTTTCCCAGCGACGCAAAGTTTTAGGATGCAGGTTTAAAAGCTGAGCTGTTTGACTGATTGAGTATTTTTTATTAGACAGATTGCTGGGCATGTTTACTCTGTTGATGTCCAAGTTTGTTTTTAAGTTGGACAGTTTTCACGCTTGTTATAAAATCAGTATGGACTATATGTATAAAGAATGTCAAGTAGGAAAAAGGTGATGATAACAGGCTAAAAATAAAGGTCTGAATACATTAGAGAGATATAGAAAGATACATTAAAAAGATTATTGATGGGGTTTTGGTGATATGGAAAGATATGGTTTAGTTGAGTTTAACACCTTCTAGTTTTAAACCTTCAATGGAAAAATTTCCTTGCTGAATATCCAGTAAAGGAGTGTAGCACCAGGAAGCATAATATGGGCCGGCGGAAATATAGGGAGCGATTCGATATTGATAAGTATTAGATTGAGATATGGTACTGTCAGGGTAAGAGGTGGAGTCAGCAACAACAGTTTGCAAGAAAGCATAACTGGTGCTATTAACACTTCTTTGGATTTCATAAAAGTTTTCATTATCAGCATTATCTATCCATTGAACAGTTATTTGAGTGTCATCTATTGATTCTTTAGCAACGCAAGCTGTGGCAGCGCCTGGGCCTACATCTGTGGTAAAAGAAAATGGTGGAGATTGAGTGTTTGACCAGACATTTGAACCGCCATGATCAATAGTATAGGAGCGCCAATAGTAAGTGGAACTGGTTGCCAGGGCAGTTTGAAGGGTATAAGTGGCTTGAGTACCGGAAGCATAAGCTGTATCTGTCTGAGCATCTTGGCCGGTCCAGCCGGTTTGAGGAAGACCAGAAGGTTGAATAAATGGTGAACCTATGACACAGTTGTTCATGGCTTCATTTTCGCAAAGATCAATTTTATAGCGTAAATAGTCGTTGTCATTATCATCAGCAGTAGTTTTGAAAGGTGTTAGGTGGATAACTTCAGTTTCATCATCAGTTGGTGAGTCAAGATCAGGAGTATTAGGCTTAATATTCATAGTGAAATTTTGAGTGTCTGACCAGGCGCCAGTATCATCTTTATAATCTGTAAAACGGATACGCCAGTAATAAATAGTGCCAAGGCCGTCAATAGGAATAGCAGTGCCAGCATAAGAGGCATCAGGACATCTGTTGCCGTCTGGAGTAGAAGTCATAGAGGTTTTGTTTGAGTCCCACATAACAGTGCCAGAGAAATCTGAGGTAGTATTAACTTCGATTTCATAGTAAGTGGCAGCATCGCCATCAGAGTCATTATGAATAGCTGAGAATTCTGGAGTAGTTTCTAATAATCCAGAAGGATTGGTTTGGCCTTCAGTATATGGAATTGTTGGGGCAGAAGGGGCAGCATTTAAATTCATAGTGAAGTTTTGAGTGTCTGACCAGGCGCCAACAGCCTCTTTATCGTCGGTAAAGCGGATACGCCAGTAATAGATAGTGCCATCAAGAATAAGAGTAGAGCCAGCATAAGAGACATCAGGGCATCTACTGTTATCTGGGAGAGAAGACATAGAAACTTGACCTGAATCCCACATAACAGTGCCAGAGAAATTTGAAGCAGTATTGACTTCGATTTCATAGTAGATAGCAGGATCTGTTTCAGGATCATTATGGATAGCTGAGAATTCCGGAGTTCGATCAATTACATCTATAGGATTAGTTTCACCTTCAGTATAGGGAATTGTTGGGGCAGTGGGAGCGTTAGATGTAGTGAAAGAATAAGGGGTTCCTTGAGTTTCACTCCAGTCAGTTGATCCAGCCGGATCAGTAGCATAGGAGCGCCAATAGTAAGTAAAGTTAGCTGCGAGAGTAGCTTGGAGAGTATAAGTAGCTTGAGTGCCGGAGGCATAAGCTGTGTATTCTTCTTCTTCCTCCTCAGCATCTTGGCCAGACCAGCCAGTTTGAGAAAGAGTTTGGTCATAAGGATCTCGACAGTTGGTACTCATGCCGACATTTTCACAAAGTTCAATTTTGTAGCGTAAATAGTCACTTTCAGGGTCTGTGGTTCCGGTTTGAAGAGAAGGGAATAGGTGTTGGTTAGTGTCAGTATCAGTTGGAGAGTCAAGAGTAGGAGTGCTGGGAGGATTGTTTCGTGATTTTTCTGCTCCAACAGAGGTGGTGGCAGCTGGATCGTTTCTTTGGCCAAAAATAGTATTGACGTAAGGTGGGAGCTGGGTGGCTACCGGAGTAGCTGAATCAGTGCAATTATAATGACGGTGTGTAGCCCTTGGAACTGCAACTTCAGGAATACCACTAGTATTAGCATAGGCGTATCCTGAAGTATTGTCTCTGCTTGCTATGGCAGCACTGTGAGTGTGAGCAGCATAGGCAGTGGCACTGTAGCTGCTGTTACCTCTTGGGAAATAGTTATCAAGAGTAGTAAATCTGGTCCAGCCCAAGGGGGGAAGAGCAGTTTTGTACATAACAATCATACCAGCAATTCCTTTAGTATCATTGTCTGTTTCAGCATAAACAACATTTTTATAAGGAGGCGTAGCAGTTTTCCCTCCTGAGGTTCCTGCGAAGCTTGTGTGGGTGTGGATGTAAGCTCCACCTCCTCCATCCTTGCGGCCTCTCAAAGTGCTACCACTTGCTCCTCCAGAACTCATGGCTCCTAATGAGTGAGTGTGATTTGATGTTCCACCTGTGCCGCCATAAGTGGATGAGCCTCTTGGCCATTTTGAATCAAGGGCGGAAAATCTGGTCCAATTAGTTGGAGTTGAAGTGTCAAAGATAGTGATTAGCCCAGCAGGGATATCCAGGTCAGTATTACGGCAATAGAGCATGTTTCGATATGGCGGCCAAGCACTAGTGTTACCAGTACTGTTTCTAAGCGCGTGTGTATGTGTTTGATAGTATGTTCTGGCTACCTCAGTAGAACCATATTGAATATTCCACCATGTAGAAGATCCTCCACTAGTACATGTGGCGGTACCGTGATTGTGAGTGGTAGTACCTCCTGTTCCTCCTTGAGTGGCGGCACCTCTGGGGAATTTACTATCATAGCTTGATTCTCTGGTCCAGCCAGTGGGGCAGTTGTTACTTTCAGCGTCATCATATAAGAACATAAAGTTACTGCTCCAACTTTCTTCAGCATTGGTGGCGCCAACATTGTTGTAATAAAGATAGATGTCTTTGCCTCCGTCGGGAATATCAGGAACTTTAGTCCAGATTTGAGTATCTGATGTGTTACAACCACCCTCAATCCAATAATCAATAGTAGTAGAATCATCAGAGTCAACTAATCTGATATCATCACAGTCTGCCTGCATTTTGCCTTCGGCTATAAGGGAGGAAGTACCGACTTCAATAATAACATCATAATTGGCAAGGCTAGTTCCTGAGTAAGTAATAGTAACAGGTTTGCGATAATCCCAGTCATTACTCCACCAAGTAGCTTTAGCCTGGGATTTAATGAGGAGGAAAATAAGGGGAGTGATGATGAGGAGAGCAATAATGACTTTAAAGACCTTACTGATGGTGAAGGGTTTTTGTAAGACTGTCATTTTGAGTTGATTTTAATATGAACTATATTAATAAAAACTGCAAGTAAGAAAGATAGAAGATAGTGAGAATAATAGTGGGAATTTATAAAGATTAGAAAGATATAGAAAGATATATTAAAATGGTTATTGAAGTGGTTATTGTGATATAAAAGGATATATTTAGATTGATTTTAAAGAATATGAGTTGATTGAATTAAAGGAAAGTGATAAAGTGATTTTATGTTTAATTTTGTAAAAAAAATCGGCATTGATTTAGGCACGGCTAATAGTGTGGTGCATGTGGAAGATAAAGGGATTGTGCTGCAGGAACCAACAGTAGTGGCAGTGACAGTGGAGGATAATAAAGTGATGGCAGTGGGGAATGAAGCTAAGGAAATGCTGGGTAGAACACCGGATACAATTGTGGCTTCGCGACCAATGCGGGATGGAGTAATTGCTGATTATGTGGTGACTGAGGCAATGTTAAGATACTTTATTCAAAAAGTTTGCGGCAGAAACTTTTTATTTAAACCAGAGGTAATGATTTGTATACCAGCAGGTTGTACTCAAGTGGAAAAACGGGCAGTGGAAGATGCGACTTATTCAGCTGGAGCTAGAGGTGTATATGTAATTCATGAACCATTTGCAGCAGCTTTAGGAGCAGGAATTCCAGTAGGAGAAGCTTCTGGAAATATGATTGTAGATATGGGAGGAGGTAGTGCTGAGGCAGCAGTAATTTCTTTAGGAGGAATAGTGGCTTCAAGAAGTGTTAGAGTGTCGGGAAATAAGCTGGATGATGCAATTGCTAGTATGTTGAGGAAAAAGCATGGTTTGATTATAGGAGAGAGAACTGCAGAAGAGATTAAGTTAACTATGGGAAGAGCAATGGCTGATTCAGAGGATAGGGAAGAGAAAAAACAGAAATCCAGGCAAGCCCGCCTAAAGTCGAGGCAAGTGAAAGGCAGAGATAGCATTCAGGGTCTGCCTAAGACAGTGAAAATTACAGTTGAGGAGATAGAAGAAGCTTTACAACTAAGATTAATGCAGATTGTAAGTATGATTAAAGGAGTATTAGAAGATATTCCGCCGGAATTAGCCAGTGATATTATTGATAAGGGGATTGTGATGAGTGGAGGGACATCATTATTAAAGAATTTTGATAAGTTATTAACTAAAGAGACAGGGGTTCCTTGTCATGTGGCTGAAGAAGCAATTTTGTGTGTGGCTAAGGGGACAGGGATTGCTTTGGATAATTTAGAGACATATAAGTTAGGGATAACAAAAAGATAACAGAGGGGGAAATAGATCGTCGATCGTAGCGGTAGATCCTTATCTATAGATTTTCACTGGTTTTTGTGAAAAGTGTTAATTGAAATGCCTTAAAGTAGACTATATAGATAATATAGACTATATGGATAATATAGACTATATGGATAATATAGACTATATGGATAATATGGACTTGATGCTTGACATAGAGTGAATAGATTGTATATGCTGATGATTAAGGTTGTTATGACCGGTTTTGTGTATGTTTAAAAAAATCAGACGATTAAGTTATAACCAATTGAAAGTATTGAGGGTGTTTTTAGAAGCTGGAGGGAAAATAGTGACGGTCAGACAATTGGAGAAAAAAGTAAAGTTAAAAGGTAAGTCTTTAGGCGGAGTGATTTCTTCTTTATCAAGAACAAGGTTTAGAGATATTAGTTTGATTGAGCCAATGGGTAGAGCTGAGAATGGATTGGGTCTGAGATGGATGCTGAATGAAAGAGTTATTAATGTTAGTCAAGCCAAAAAGGAAGTCGGCAGAATGTTGAGGTCATATGATTGAGAAAATAAGAAAGATTATCAGAAATATCAGGGAAAGAGCAAGAAATATTCAAACAGGAGTAAAAAATAATCTTGAGAAAAATAAGGTGGTTAGAAAAAAAAGACTGAAGAAATTAAAAAAGATTTTAAAGATATTGTTATTAGTAATATTGGGAGGCTTGTTATTGTTGATTGTATTTTTGATAATCTCTTTTACCAGATCAACAAAAGGAGCCAGAGAATGGATAGATCAGATAAATAGAGGAGAAATTCCTGAAAGCATAAGAGAAATGATATCAGATAGAGAAGTAGAGATAAGTGGAGATATTTGGGCAAAATATCGCTTAGAAGAAGGTTGGAATTTTGTAGTTTTTCCAATAAAACCAATAGGATTTAATACAGCTTCAGGTTTAATTGAGCATGTAGGGAGAAGAGGAGGATATGTAACAGCAGTAGCAATGTGGGATGGAGACAGGTGGAAGGAGTTCAGTCAGAGAGGTGGAATGCAATTTGGGGATGATTTTTCTATAGAGTCAGGCAAAGCCTACTTTTTGCTTAATCATCGAGCAGTGCTTTGGAAGATTGTAGGAAATCCAGTGAAGGTTGGGGAATATAAGCTGAAAAAAGGCTGGAATTCTTTAGGGATAATTAAAGATGGTTTAAAAGCAAGTGATGTAATAGATAGTATTAATAAAGATGGAGAAAAAGCAGTAATGATGAGTTGGAGAGGTAATAATAATTGGGAAATGTATGTAAAAAAGATTAATGAGGAAGGTAATGTTGAAGAAGTTGGAGAGAATGTGGTTTTAGAGAAAACTAAAGGCTACATGATTTATTTAAAAGAACCAGTTAGCTGGAGGTTAGAATGATAAAGATAGATAGGAAGATAATTAAGGAATATTGGAGTAATGAGGAATTTCGGTTGAGATTTTTTCAGGGATTGGGTCTTCTTGTTTTAACAACACTGTTTTTCTGGTGGTTAAGTATTCCAAAACCAGAAAAAATATGGCCAGTTAATATAGAGGCTCAGTCAGCTTTTGTGGGTTGGGTGACTAAAAAGCCGAGAAAAGGCTGTATTGTGGTAATTAAAATATATAAGTCAATAGAGTTAAAAAAGTTTTGTGAAGAGGAGAAGGGAATAGCTCATTTATTGGAATTGAAAGAATTGCAATCGGAGACGATTTACAGTTTGATTCATATTGATCAATTGAGGGTGACTATAGATTTAAAACCACTGACTACAAAAGCAATTAGAGAAAAAATTCCTTTTATGCCGGAGCCTGCTTATGGTTCAGTGATGACTGCAAGTGGAGAGCCAATAGCTAATACTTTGGTTTTTGTTTTTCCAATAACAACTAAAGATTTTGATATTGCTGCAGTTAAAACAAATGATCAAGGTAATTATGCAGTTGATTTGAGAGAAATGACGAAATTGTCAAATAAGTTAAATTTGTGGGCAATATCAAGTAAAGGAGAGTTGTTGAAAACAATAGTTAATTCAATAGTTCACACTCCTTTTCCATCAATTATTGAATAAAATTAATGAATCAAAAAAATAAAAAAATACTACAGGCAGGAATAATTACTCCTTTAGTGGGGCTTATTAGCCTAGGTATTTTGATTGCTTCATTGGTTCTTACAACAAAGATTGTTACTGATAGGCAGACTTCTTTGGATTCCAGATCTTTTGCAGCGATGGGTGGTGGTGGAAGTTGTCCTGGCAGGGGTGAGTTAAGTTGCAAGGGAGGGTGTGTATGGAAACCTGGAGAGATAATAGATCCTCACGGAAAGAGAACACCGGGGAGTTGTACAGGAACACCAGATCCAGAAGCTTGTGTGCCAAACTGGTTAACAACAAAATGCAGTAAAACATGCGGTGGAGGGACAAAAACAAGATCCGATAATAATAATTGTCCTGGTAGTGATAGTGGGCCAATAAAATGTAATATTCAGCCATGTGCGGAGGAAAAACCAAAGGAAGAGCCAGATGAAAAACCAAAAGATGAAGAGAAAGATTTTAGAGGAGGAGGGGGATCAAATATAGCCGCCAGTGATTTAGAGAAAGAATTGTTAGAAGAAGTAGATAAACCTGTTTTTCGGCAAGCGTTGGAAGAGGACATTGCAACAAAAAGTGAAATGGATAAAGATGAAGAGCTAAGCTTAAAAGAGCAAGAAGAGGATGGTGTTCCATGGGAGATAGCAAGATTGCAAAAAGAAGATGAAGATGAAGATGAAGATGAAGATGAAGATGAAGAAGCAGTAGAAAGTGATATAACAGAAGAGTTTTTACTTGAACCTGATGCTGAAGTTGAAGAGAAAGAAGCTGGTTTAGATATTGGTGAGGGTTCTGGTGGTTGTGGAACAGCAAAAGGAACAGCTGTGGGAGCAGGAATAGTAGCAACAGGAGAAGAGCGTGAAGGTGGTGAAAATAGATATTATTGTACTGGTTCTGGTGCATGGGAATCTTGCGATCAAGGTGAGCAAGGATGTGTAGTGGATTATGGGCCTCAGAGCATAATAAAACAGGAAATAAAAAAAGATGTGGCTAAAGAGAAAGGCGTGGAGGTTGATGATGAGAATATAGATAAATATGTTGAAGAATATGAAAAAGAACAGGCAGAGGCATTAGCATTAGAACAATGGCAAGATGCTAAAAGTTGTATGACTGAGGGTTATCCTTGTGTGGGAGGAAATGAACGTGTAGCAAAGATTGGTGATGAAACATATGCATTAGTTACAGTGCAGTTTGATTTTAGAGGAAGTTTATGCAAAGACGGGGATGATCCAACAAAAATGATTAATGGAAATCAATGCTGGGTGAGTGTGGATACACATACTGCTGAAGAAATGGAAGGGAAAGCGTTTTGGGATTATCAGGAAAGAGAATTGTTTTTGGATATAGCGCCGGAATTGATAGTAAAACAAAAAGAAGATGAGCAAAAGGAAAGAGAAGATGATGCAGTTGATAAAATGACAGATTGTTTGAGAGAAAATCCGGAGAATACGGAAGTGTGTTATGGGCTTACTGAAGGTTTTTCAGAGGAAGAGAATGAAAAGATTGCTGATAAAGCTGAGGATAATTTAGTTTGGGAAGAAAGAGTATCAAATGCAATTGGGATATGTTCAGTAGCTTCTCCAATAGAGTGTAAACGGATATTGGATGCTAATTCAAATTTAACAGAAAATGATATTAAGACAATATATTTTTATGTGGATTTGGAGAATATGAAAGATGAATGTGCAATTGATGAAGATTCAAATACATGTAATAACTTGAAAGAGAAGATAGTAAAGACTGGCTATGAGCAAGAAAATATAGATAAAGATATTGCTGATAGAAAAATACTTAATCAAAAAATATTAGAGTCTGAGAAAGGTATTGCTGAAGACGAGCTTAAAGTAAATATTCCTGAAAGTTGTTTTTCTGAAGTTTTTGATAGAAGAAAAGGTAGTGGAGGTTTTTCTCCACCTAATACTGCGTGTGAGAAATATAAGTCTGGATTAAATCCAGAAAATTTAGTGGTAGTAAATGATTTTATTGCAGAGCAAAAACACATTGTTGATGTAAAGGAAAGTGTGCCTTCAGCATGTTTTGTTGATGATGACCCTTTTTGTGAAAAATATTTACAAAGTTTGAAAAGTGATGATGATGCGACAATAGCACTAGATTTTATAGCAGAGCAGAGACATATTATTGATGTAAGGAAAAGTGTGCCTTCATCGTGTCTTGTTGGTGGCGTTAATGATAATCGTTGTGATAGATATTTGCAAGAAATGGGAAGAGCTGGAGATGCAAGAATAGCACTGGATTTTATTGAAGAACAAAGAGAGATTATTTCAAATGAGAAAGAAATAAATGACTTGATTAAGCAAGCAATTATATCTGATGAAGAATTTATAAAGGATAAGTGCGGAGATGATCTTAAATGTTATCAAAACTTTTATGTGGATATAGATGAATATAGAAATGAAAAGCTTAAAGAACTTAAAGAGCTTAATCCTCAGGCTTATGAAATGGTAGAACAGAATATTTTGATTGAAAATATATTTTTAGCTGATATAGATTCATTATATGCTGATTATAAAAAAAGAGAATCTGAACTTATAGCTTCTGGTGCAATATCTACATGTGCTAGGGGACCTCATGATGATCCTGAAGATTTTCCTGAATTTTGTCTTATAGGAGGCCAAATGATAGGTGCTATGGCGGGTGAAGGTGCTGAAGAGCAGAATGAAGCAAGAAATATTGAATTTATTATAGATTATTCTAATTATTTAATAGATCAAGGATTAATTAGTAAAGATGTTTTAGGAGGAGAAACTTTTGATAACCTTGATATAGTTTTAGGGTCTTATAAGGAAGGAACAGATAAGTATCGGGAAGATATTAGGGCAAAAAGGCAGGCAGAAAGAGAAACATTGTTGCTTTTGAGAGAGCGTCCGATTGTTGGTGCTTTTATAGTAGGAGCACGACAATCATCTCGATGGTCTACAACTATTAGTAATATCCCAATTGGAATTGGTAAGAGTATTGGGAAGACTTTAGAAAAATGGAATCGTGATAGTCTTTTAGATACTTATAGAGAAACAAACGGTGGGGTTTGGCTAACAAGGATAGTTGATGATGCTGTTGGGGTACCAGAGGAATTTCGTGGAACACAGAGTGAGATTTATCTTTCCCGTGATCCAGAGGATATATTTAATGTATTTGGAACAACAGCACCTGGGAACTGGGGAGAAAATACTAAGGATGTTGATACACTATCAGCAATACAAGCAGTGCAAAGCTTAATTAATTCAAAGGAATTTACAGGGGAAATATCTAACTATATAGATCCTAAGACATTAACAATAAGGAGTGATACATCGATAAAAGATAGAGCTAGTATAGAAAAATGGCAAACTGGATTTGAAGATAATTTGGTTAATTTCGGATTTTTGTCTGGAGGAAAAATAACAGTAGAAGATTATAAAAGAAAACTTGATCTTCTTTTATATAATCAAGCACTGGGGAAGAGTTTAGAAGAATCATTGAGCGCTGATTATGTGCCTAATACAACATATGTAGGGAATGGTCAGTGGATAGATGTACAAGAAGCATATGGGAAAGAGTTTCGGGAGCAATATAAGGATGATCTTTTTGAATTTCCAAAAACTGCGGGGGAAGTGCCTGGATTTTTAGCAAAAACAGTTCTTCTCGGCCCTATTTATTTACCATCTGTTATTTTAGATTGGGCTAGTGATGGAGCTGTAACAGAATCTTTTGGTGAAATGACCTTTGGCATTACGAAATTGTGGACTAGAACCCTGGATCCAAATAGTAAAGCATATCAGAGTGACTATTTATCAGGTAAGAAGCTTCAAGATTATGATTTTAATGCGATTGTGTCAGAACAAGGAATAGACCCTTCAAAAAGTTTTAGTGATTTGACAGCAGAAGAACAAGCAAAAGTTAAATTTATTGCTGAGACAATGGAAGGCAAATTGAGTTATATGGGAGAGAAAAGAGGAGTGCAAATAGGAAATGTAGTGATAGGTGAGGGCTTGATAGCTTGGGGTAATAAAGAAGGTGCTTATTATGCAGTGCAGAATGTTGTAGCAACAAGTCTTGGAGTATTTGCTGGACTTTCAGCAGGAGGAGTTGTTACTGCTCCGATTGCTGCTGCAACAGTAGCAGTAGAAACAGTATTTAATGCGGGAATGTCTCTTTTAATTAATAAGTTTACAGATACTCCTAGGGAATTATTAGCAGAAGGCTTTAGTGAAATGGGTGACACTCAGGCTGCGGCAATTGCTAGTGAGAGTGAATATAGTATTAGGAAGACAGAATTTCTTTTTAATCTGGCAGGAGATATTGTATTAGGAGGGATAGGTGAAAGCATAGGTGTGATTGCTAGTAATAGAAACCTTGTGAAAGGAATATCTTTAGCAGCAGCAGCTGAAGGAGCTGAAGTTGTGTCTAAGGAGGTAATTGAAGAGCTGGGAGAAAAAGCACAAAAGGAATTAATGGAAAAAGGTTGGCTTTTTGGTATTGATGAAGCCACTGGAACATTCAAAAAAATTATTAGTATTGATGAATTGCCTTTATTTAAAGGCTTTAAGCAAGTAACAGAGGAAGGTTTAGCTGCATCTACAAAAGTAGTGGCTGAAGCTTCAAAATCATTGCCAGGAGGATTGCGTTCACAGATAATTAGTGGTGGTAATAGAGGTAAACTGTTGATTGAGGAAGTAGGCGCTGGATTAGATTTAAGTGATGAATTTATAGAAAGAACAACAAAAGAATTTATAGAGGTTCCTCCAATAGTACGAGGATTTAATAATTTTAGAGATAAAGTTTTTGGTGAGCCGGCATTAACTACAAGAACAGTTGGCTTGGATGATATAGGAAGAGGAGGAGTAGTTTTAAGAAATGGAGATGATATGCTTGATGAAACAGGAAAGGTAATCAGGAAATTAGATGCAAGTGAAGGACAGTTTGCAAGAGTAGTAGATGGTGATGGCAAGATTGTTTTTGCAGGAAAGATAGATGCAGATGTTGAGATTTCTTTAACAGCAGGAAGCAAAATTGAATTTTTAGATGAAGCTGGATTTAATGGTCTTGGAAAGAAGACGGGTTCATTAACACCTGAAACTATAAGGAATAGAGGTTTTAATTCTATAGATGGAGTAACAGTTAGTTCATTGGAAAGAAGTTCTCCAATAGTGAGAGGATTTAATAATATAAGGGATGTATTATCTGGACAAAGATCATTTAGTGAATTTGTGGAAGTGGGTGATGGAGGAGTTTTAAGAAGCGGAGATAGAATAATTGATGGGGCGGGAAATAGAGTGGTTGTGGGAGAGGGTCAAGGACAGTTTGCCAGGATAGTAGATTCTGAAGGGAATATTAAGTTTACTGGTAGAGTTTATGAAAATGCGGAAGTTGTTTTAGAAAAAGGATATAGAATTGAATTTTTAGATGAAGCTGGATTTAATAGTCTTGGAAAGAAGACAGTAGGTGATTCATTAACACCTGAAACTGTAAAAAGCAGAGGTTTTGGTTCAGTAAAAAAAGAAGTAGCTAAAAGACCAGGATTTTTTGAACAAAGATGGGAAAATTTAGTTGACATATTTGTAGGTGATGATGTTATTAGTTTTGATGATGCTATTGAGGTTTTAGTTGATGGTAAATGGGTAGGTGCTTCAAGCATGGAAGATGCTACAAGAATTTTTAGAAGTTCTGGAGTTGTTCCTGGAGAGGAAGTTCTGTTGAGGGTGGGTAATCAACGACAAGCAATGTTGTTTTCTGACATATTAGATTATGATGATATTTCATTTAGATCTGGGGGAACGACAAGTTTTAAAGTAGGGGGTAAGGAATATAATATTCCAGTAGATGAGGGTGGTTATTGGAGGATATTGGATGAAAATGGTAAGGTTGTGAGTTCTGGGAAAATTGAAGCTGGTGGAGGTATTCCTGGTAAAGACCTTCAAGGTGGACACTATCTTGAGATAAATACAAATCCAGGAGCAAGATATGGAGCAATTACAAAAAAAGATGGACAATTAGCTCAATCTACATTTAATGAGCTTAAAAGAGGAAATAATTTAACTTTTATTGATGAAGGCAGTGCACCTAAATTAAGAGCAATGGGAGGAAAGGAGCGGTTTGCCAGAGGATTTGGATTTCTTCAAGGAGTTGATTCTAAAACAGGAAAATGGACTCCAAGGCAGGAGTTGGATGCAAGAAGATTGGGTAAAAATCTATCAGAATATGGAGACAATATACCATTAGTTTCAGGAAGAAAAGTAGAATTAAGATTTGGTGGGAAAGTGTATGAAATAACAGGGGAGGGTGGTTATTATAGAGTTTTTGATTCAGAAGGTAAGGTTTTAGATAGTGGGGTTTTGAAAGCAAATGAGGCAATTTCTAGTAAGTATCTTAAAGAAGGTAATTATCTTGAGATAAATACAAGTCCAGGAGCAAGATATGGAACGATTAAAAAAGATGGAGTATTGGAAGGTTTTGAAAGTAGGTCGGTTTTAATTGGTAGTGATGGAGTAAGGGTAAAGAGTAAGCCTGCAGGGTCACTTTTGGAAAGGTTAGTTTCAAGATTTAGAGGTCCGGAAAAAGTTCAGAAATTTTCTAATTTAATGAAATATAGAGATGAGTTGGCGCAACAAGGAGTTAGGAATAGTGAGATGGATGGAGTTTTAGGTGATTTAAGAAGATCTGGCAATGGGAGTATAGAAGTGATTGATGGTGAAGGTAATCCTATTAGGAGATTTCATACATTTGATTCTCAAGCTGATAATCTTGATGAATTAGGAGGTAGATTAAGACAAAAGGTAGATGAAGGCGGAGATGGGGTTTATTTGAAATTTACAGGAGATGATGGTGAAGTTAGATGGTTTAAGTTTGATGGTGGAGAAACAAAAACTTTTTCTGAAAGAGTAACTTTGGGAGTGGTGGAAGATGCAAAAGCAGGAGCTAGAGTGAGAACTTTGGGAGGAAATATTCCTGAAGGAGAGAAGGCTTATAGAGTAGCAATACCTAAAGATGCATCTCCAGAGTTGGTTAAAGAAATTAATGAATACAATGCATTGATTGATAGATTTGAAAGTAATTTTGGACATCATATTTATGAAGCTCAATTAAAATTATTAACAGCACCTGAGGATATTTTACAACTTCAAGCAGGTGGTGGTAAAACAGATGTAATTTTACCAATGTTGGCAGGGATGGAGAGAAGAACAGTAACAACTTTGGGTTCTGCTAGCGATGCGATGGAATATGTAAATGACGTGGTGAAAAAAAGGAAGTTTTTTGAAGGAGAAGGAATTCAGATGTTCTATTTTGACAGCAAAAGAGGATTTTTAGAAGTAGGGCCTAATTTTAATCCAGCTACAGCAAGAGTAGTTGATGCAAGTGTGGTAGAGAGGGCGGCTAAATCAGCAGCAGAAAATCCTCAGCAATATGGAATAATGATTATTACTCAATCTTCTGATAATGCTTGGGGATTAATAGGTGGAAGATTGACTGATGGTAATTTGTCAGCGAGAGTTTTACATGAAATGTTGTTTGGTGAAGGTTATGGAGCAGGAGGTTATGCTTTAATAGTAGATGAAATTGGAGCAGGGGTAAATGGTTCTTTTTCTCTTTCTCATGGTACAGCTAAAAAGATTAGTGCCTTGACTGGAGCAGAGGATGCTTCTAGTTTATTAGGATTAAAGAGTGGTGAAGATATAGTGAGTGTGGCAGGTGAAGTGCGAGAAAAGGGAACAAGATTATATGATTTTAAAGCTGAAGTAAAAAGTCATGTTAAAGATGGAGGAAATCCAAAAGATTTTTTTCATAGAGTAGTTGATAAAAAAAGTGGAATGGTTACATATAGGCCTGTTCCTAGTGACACTAAAGTAGTAGGAGAATCATTTGGTGATATTTTAGATCAATCAATCAAAGAAGCAGATAAAATTCCTGTTGAAGATTTGACACCGGAAGATAGGGTAATGTTTGAGAGAATGAAGGAATTGAGAGATTCATTAAGAGGAGATCCTGGGAATGTTGATTTACATAATGAATTTGAAGCATTAGTAAGTAGGGCGGGGAAAAGTTCTGCTCAAAGAGATATTTTGGCAGATTTATCTTTCCGTAAAGCTAATTTGCAATCAGCATGGCAACAGATGACAAGAGTACCAGGGAATGATTTTGCTCAAGAAGGAGCAGAGATAGTTTTACGTAAATCAGGAGAAACAACAGGAGAAGCATATTCAGAAATAGCAGATAAGTTAGCTTTACATATAGAGGGTGGAGAAATGCTAGAAACAGCTGGTTTGCGGACAAAAGGAGATAAATTGATTGATTTGGGAGATATAACAATAACGTCTGATGCAGACAAAATTACTAATAGAGAAGTTTATAGTGGGGTAAGAAAAGTATATGGTGCAGATGCTACGCCAACAACTGCAGCTAATACTTTAGGTAAAAAAGCAACTGCTGCTTCAGAAATACCACCAAATCCTCATAGGTTGCATCAGGCAGGGACACCTGAAGATGCGATAAAACAGGGAGTAGGGAGTCAGGAATATAAGGATTCAGTGGAGGGGAAAGCTAAAGCATTTGTAAATGGTGATGGAGAGCATAATTATGATCGTGTTACAGACACCTTGATTAATGAACATTCTAAAGTCAATGGACATAGTGAAGATGTAAAGATAGTTTATAGGGTAAAACATGTTACTCATCCTGATGGAGGAGAAAGTACTGAATATTTTGTAGAAAGAGTGGTGCGTGATGCTGATGGAATAGGAGTGCGACCACCAGAAGGTAGAACAGTATTTGCAAGTCAAGATGAATGGAATAAGGCAATTCAGGCAAGATTAGGGGAGGGTAATCCAGGAGAGGTATTAATTGTTTATGAAGGAAGAACTAGAGCAGTGGATTTGGATGTGGAATTAGAGCATAGAAATATTCGTTGGTCAACGATTGCTGGAGAACAAAATGATATGGAAGATGTTACTCAGATGGTGAAGAGAAATAGGGCAATGGCGAGATCTGATGAGTATTTGTTAAATAAAAAATGGAATGCAGGAGAAATTGAGGCGTCAAGAAGATATAACTTGTTTGTAGTAGCAAAGCAAGAAGGGTTAACTGCTGAAAATGTAATTGATGGGTATTATAAGCCAATTTTAGATCAGAGATTAGCAACAACAAGATTTGAAAATACAATGCAAGCATTGGCAGAAAATAGAGAAAAGGCCTTGAGAGCAGCTAGGGAAGAAATAGTATCTAAATTACCAGTAGAAGAGCAGGCAGAAGCAGCAAAATATTTTGATGAGTTAATTACTGATGCTAAGAGAGTAGAAAGAGCTAGGGCAATGGAAATACAGCGTAATCCATTACAAGGAGAAGAAATTCCTAATGAAATTCATGCAAGAGGAGAAAAGGTTCATAATGAGTTAGTAGAAGAGGTAGAGAATCTTAAGAAGCGATTTGATTTAAGCGCAGATCAAGAAAGTTTGTTAAAAGAAAGATTGGGGATAGATGAAGAATATATTTCTAAATCAGAATTTGATGAACTATTTGAAAGACCAAAAGGAGATGTGTTAGTGGAGGAGCCTGTGGGGCCATCACAAACAGCGAGGAATTATGCAGAAACTAATGATGCTAGTTCAACTCCCAATCTTGGTTGGCATCAAAAAACAGATCCAGAAGTAACAAAATTAATGGAAGCTGTAAGGCAAGCAAAGAAAGCTGCGGTTGAAGCAGGAGAAGTAGGAGCAGAAGTATCAGCGCCAAGAAGGGCAATAAACTATGTTACCAGCAGGCCAAGTGTATGGAAACAGACGGCAATGGATGATGCTTTATTTACCGTAGGTGCAGTTGGATTTGCAGCAGGTGTTTATCAAGTAAAAGATGGAATAGTAAGTGGGAGATTAGAAAAGGTTGATGAAAAAACTGGGAAAGTATTAGAAAGGGTTGATATAAGCGTAGAGGATGTTAGTTCAAGTGATTTAGCTAGAGGAATTTATAAGCAGGCGTTAGAGAAGGGAATATCTTTAGAGACAGGAGAGCAATTACAGATAAGGAGAAATAATCCAATACAAATAACTATAACTTCAGGTCCAAGTTTTAGTGTAGATTTGGAACAAAGTGAAAATCCTGAAGTATTAAAGGGAATTGTAGAAACAGCAAAGCCAGGAATAAGAAAAACAAAATTTGATGATGGATCTGAATCAGGGAAGTCTTTGGAAATAGATATAGAAAATCTAGATAAAGCAGCTGAAGAAATGGCTAAAGCAGGAGTTGAATCTCAGCAAGTGGTGGTTAATATAGATGGGAGAAATGTAATATTTAACTATACTGCTCCTGAAGTAAGAGTAGATAGTACAGAAGTAAGAACAAGAGATGTTGCTAGAGCAGCAGTCAAGTCTATATTACCAGAAGGATTAAGAGGATTAGCTTCAGGGATATTAAGAGGATTAGGGAATGTAACAGGGAGAATAAAACCGGCTAAGCCTGAGGTGAAACAATATACAGTTAATGGTGCTACAGCTAAATTTACTGATAGTGATGGAAAAGAGCAGAAAATTCCTAACATTAGAATAAAAGAGGGCAATCAGCAAGGTTTAAGTGATCAAGTATGGAAAAAAGCAAGAGAAGCAGGAATAGATTTAGAAGTAGGAAGAGTAATGAGTTTGAAAGTAGATGGGCAAACACGCAATTTTGTGTTAATGCAGCCTTCTTTAACTGCAACAGGAGAATTGCCTAGTGGGGAATTGCAACCAAGGAAATATAGAGTAAAAATTAAGGTTGGTGAAGATGAGTATGTAATAGAAACAGAGATGATGAGGGGTGAGAATATAGAGGATTTGTTAGCAGATTTGGCAATGGAAGTAAGGATGAAATTAAGAGAAGAAGGAGAAATTGGAAAAGCAGTGGTAGAAGTAACAGAATTAGCAACAGAAAGTGATTTAGAGTTAGTAAACAGATTTGAAAAATTTGGAAGTAATGGAGTGCTAGGTCCTTTAGGCGGTGGCTTAATTGCTTCAGGAACACAGCAATTATTTAAAGAAGAATTTAGTGAAGAGGAGATTGGAAGATTAGAGGAATTGGAAATAATAGGAGTTGATGATCAAGGACGCTATACATCAACTGAAAGAGTAATGGCTATTGGAGCAGCTAAAGGTGGGGAGGGTAATACTTATGAGTTTGAATATAAGACACCAGTGATGGTAGAGATAACTGATGAATATATGTTAGCTCAGGGTCTTTTAAGGCAAGTAATGAGTGGTTTTAGATCAGAGATGTCAGAGATATATAGAGAAAGTCGTAGTCGAGTAATGAGTCCAAGTGAAATTAAGGAAAGAGTTGATGAAGCTAGGGCTAAAGCTGAGAGATCTTTAGAGTCATTGTTGAAAAATAGTGCTTTGGGGGATATGTCAAATAAGGCTTCTCAAGATGCTGTTTTTTCAACAGCAACTAAAGGATTAAAGCAGGAAATGGATAATTTAGTAGGTCAAAGAGAAGAAGGTTTGTTGCAGTCATTTAAAGATTTTGCAATCCAGATGGATGATTTAAGAAATAATGTGTTTATTGGGATGAGAGATGGGCTATTTTCAATAGCAGAAGCTTTAGGTATTCATGTGGATGAAGAAAGAAGTTTGGCGAGAGAAATGCAAGAAAAAATAGAAGAAACATTAGGAATGGAATTTGATAAAAAATATCGAAAAATCCATACTCTTTTTGCAGCTATTGATGCTTTATCTTTACCTGTAGAACAAGAAGTGCAAATAGCAAAGACTTTAATGGAAATGGGAGATGAAGTTCAATCAGTTGTGGATGGATTAAAAAAGATTAAAAGAGCAGAGATAAGAGATAAATTTAAGGAGATTGATAAGGGAAGTGAGATTGATATAACAACAGAGAGAGCAGAGGCGGGAAGCATAAGAAGAAGTGTGGCTCAACCTAGTATAGCTGATGAAACTCTTGAAAATAGATTGCAGCAAGCAACTGAAAATAGACAGAAAGTGGCTAATGCTAAAAGGAGAGTAACAAATGAAAGAAAAAGAATAAGGGATTTATTAGATGAGGCTGAGGAAATTTTGACTCAACTTCAAGCCTTAGATGTGAATACTGCTAGTTTAAGGAAAGGAATTGAGCAAAGAAAAGGATTGTTGGCATCATTAGATCTTTTATATGAAGAGTTGAATAATTTGGGTGAAAGCTTAGATGAATCTAGGGGGATTGCAGATGATAAATTAAAACAACGAGAAGAAGATCGTTTGGCTCAGGAAAAATTAACAGCAGATAGAGATGAAGCAGTAAGGGCGGTGGAAGTAGAGACAGAGCAAGAAGAGTTAGTAACAGGGGATGAATTTGTAGAGGATAAGGCAAGGATAGAAGCAGAGGAATTAGTACGAGAACAGGTTGAACAGGATGAAGCAGCAAGGAAATTAGCACTAGAAGAAGCAGAGAAAGCTAGGCAAGTTAAAGAAGTAGAGACAGAGCAAGAAGAGTTAGTAACAGGGGATGAATTTGTAGAGGATAAGGCAAGGATAGAAGCAGAGGAATTAGTACGAGAACAGGTTGAACAGGATGAAGCAGCAAGGGCAGCAGAAGTAGAGTTAGAAGCAGGTGAAGTTGTAGTATTAGATTTTTTGAGAGAAAAAGTAAAGGAAGTTAATTTAAAATTTGCAATAGCCCAGGATTCTTTCAAGGAGATAAATGGAAAAATTGGAGAAGTTACTAAATTAGCATATAAGATAGCTACAAAAGAAAAAGAAATAGAAGAAATGCTATTAGTAGAAGGAGATATTGACTTTGAAGGAATTAATATACTTTTGAAAGAGATTGATGCAATTTCTGAAGAGATAAATGAGTTATCTGATTCTTTAAATAAAGATATATCAGATTTTGATGTTTTGATCGAGGAGTTTCAAGACATAAAGGAAGAGGTTAATTTAATTAGTGCTAGTACAGATGTGGAAAAAGGGGAAGTCATTAAGATTAATGGAATAGTTGATGCTGCAGTTGTCTTTCAAGAAAATATGAAAAGGGGAAATACAGGGATTGTGGGTTTTTATTATGATGAATATGTTAAAAAAATAGAAGTATTAAAAACAAGGGTGTCTGCTGTAGAAGCCAAACAAGTAGCAGAAGCCGAAGGATTTGTTGATAATGCAAGAAATGCTTTACTAGGGGCATTACAGTTAGTAATTGATACATCTAATAGTTTAAGAAGTGCAGGAGAAGATGTAACAGGTATAAATTTAATTGATGATGAGAGAAAGTTAGTATCTAAGATTAAAGCAAAATTGGGTATTAAGTTTAGAGGAACAAAGTTAACACATTTAGCAGCAGCAATTAAAAAATTATCTCCTGAAGAACAAGCAAAAGCAATTGAATATTTAGAAAGCTATAAAGGAGAAGTAGAAGAACAACTTAAAGATGAACTAGAAACATTAGCTACAAACCTTGAAGAAGGAAAAGTGGCAGAGGTAGCAGTTATTCATGAAACAGCTACTGAGGCAGTAGAAGAGATAGGAAGATTAGAAGAACAAATAGATGGTAAGAATGGAATTCAGGAAAGATATGCAGGTATTCAAGCAAGACTTGCAACACTTACATCTTCATCTGATCTCTCCCAAGAAGAAAGACTAGAACAATTAAAGGTATTACAAGAAGAATTAAGTCAATTAAAGAAAGAATATGAAGAATTAAACAAAAAACTAGCAGAAGAAAGATCTAAACTAGATTCTAGTGAGGCTGATGTTGGAATTCCTGTTGCTCAGGCTCATCAATTAGCTAGAACTATTGGAACTGATAAAGCAAATGCAGCAGCAGCAGTAGCCAATCAAGCTGCAGAAGAAGTTAAAGAATGGAAGAAAGATATTGATGCTTCACAAGAAGCTAAAGAAGAAGCCAAAGTAGAAGTAAATCAAAACCTAACTACTTTAGATACAGCTGTTGAAGATGCTATTAAGACAGCAGAAGATGAGATGGCAGTAGAGGCAGATAGGTTAGAAGCAGAGGCAAAAGTAGAAGCAGCCAGATTAGCAGAGGTAGAGAGAGAAGTGGTAGTAGTAGTTGATGACATAGATTTACCAGATGAGGAGAGAATAAGAGCAGATGAGATTGCAGAAGAAAGAGGATATACACAAATGGGAGCTCCTTTATTGCCAGAGCAATTGGCAGCTCTTGAGGGTCTAAAAAAAGCAAAGGTTGAAAGAGTGGCTGTTGTAAAAAGATCACTTGTAGCTCCTGGTAATGATAAGATTACTAGAGCTGGGCATTTTAAAATTTATCATGATGGGGCATTTTTTGTAATTGAAGATAGTTCTACAAATGGAACCTTTATTAATGATGGTAAGATTATTCTTCGTAAAGATTCTTTGCAAATAAAAGGTAATAATATAGATATTAAGATAGGGGGGGTAGAGTTATATTTCTACATTGAAGAGGGAACAGGCGAGGGGGTTTTATGTAGAAAAACTGAATTTGATGAGCCTGGAGAAGAATTAGCTCGTGTAGAATCACCTGAGGTAAGAGAAAAAGTTCGATCTAAGCCAAAAAGAAGATTAAGAATAGGGAGAGGGGTAAGTGAAAGCAATGATGTTGTTGATACTGATAATGATGAAATGAGTTTTCATCATGCAGAGATTTACTTTAACGGAAAACAATTTATAGTAGCTGATTTAGAGACTAAAAATGGTCTTCTTGTACAAGGCTCAGATGGGAAAATAAGAGATATTAGTAGTCCATGGGGTGCAGGTATTTTGAACAATGGAGATACAATTATGATAGGTAATGTAAGAGATAATCTTCATACATCTTATACATTTAGTCTTGATTTAATTAATGGAGAGGGAATACTTAAAGATTCATCTGGTAGAGAAGTGGGAAGAATAGTGGCGATGCCTTATGACATTAAAGGTGGAGAAGAGATAATTGCTAAAGAAGAATTGACAATTGGTAGAAATAGAACAAATGATGTTGTGATTCCAGAGACAAAAGTAAGTAGAAATCATGCTCAGATAATTCACAATGGTAGAGGGTTTGTGATTACTGATAGTAGTGCAAATGGCTCTTTTGTAGATAGTAAAGCTGTTCTTGGAAAAGGAATGTATTTAACTGATAGAATGCCGATTACTTTAGGGGGAGTTACTTACATTTTCTTTATAAGAGATGGTGAGGGAATTTTGGTTGATTCAAAAGATGGCGTGGTTGTTGGAAAAGTGAAAGCAAAAGAAAGAGAAGCTACACAAACAAGTTTGTCATTGCATGTTGAGGATTTGTCTCGTCAGGTAGAAGGTGAAGAAATTATTCTTACTCCAGAAGATTTGGGGATTATAAATTCAGTGATTGAAAATGTTTCAAGTGAATTATATGACATTCTTGGAAGGGTTTTGTTAGGTATGCAGCAGGGTTCATTGCAAGGGAAAGAAGCTTTTGATGATGTTGTATCTGAAGCAAGGAGAATGTTGGAGGAGACATTTAGAAATCATTATTCATCTTCTGGCTTAGGTGATGATAAGGGTTGGTTGAGAAATGCTTTAATTCAAGAATTAAGGAGAAGATTCCCAGAAATGCCAGAAGAACAAATGGAGAATATTGCTAATTTTATGGAGATAGAAATAATGAAATTGGAAGAAGAAATGATTAATAGACAGGTAGATAGATTAAAATCAAAGGGTGAAGTTGAGGAAGATGTTGATGTTAAAATAGTTTCTTTTGGTGATATTCATGGAGCTTGGAATAATTTTGTTAATTTAGCAAGTGGAAATGCAGGGAAAAAACCTGAAAATCTTTTGTTGGATAATGAAGGAAATTGGATAGGTAAAAGTGGAGAAGAGTTGTGGCAGCTTGGGGATCTTATAGACAGAGCACCAAAAGATGAGAGTAGTATAGTAACGGCTAGGAATATGATGGAATTACAAAAAAAGGCGGGAGTTGATCCTAGTACTGGAAGGCAAAGAGTTCATGTTCTTTTAGGCAATCATGAAATAGCACTTTTATATAAGTATGGAGCTTTATTGAGAATATTAGAGGAAAATGCAAGAAATGGAGTTAAAGAAAGTTTGCAAAAGAGCGCTGAAAGAGCATGGGATAATTCAATTGTGACAGGATATCCTACTAAGCAAGAGCCTAGTGTTCAGGATCTTTTAGATTTTCATAAGGATAATCTTGATAATGATAATGAGTTGCTACACTGGTTGCAGAATTTACCTGCTATTGAGCAAGCTCCGGATGGGACAATATATATGCATTCAGATACAGCAAATTATCTTAAATATGGTAGTAGCATAGATGAGATAAATGCGAATATACGAAAAGCTTTGGGAAATAATAATTTTAATAAAGAAACTAGGAGATTATTTAGGGATTTAACTAATGGTAGAGATGAGTTTAGAGTTCATTCTCAAGGAGCAAGAAGTAGTGTTTTAACCATGTTATTACAAACACTGGGTGGAAATGATGAAGCAGGAATTGTTCATGGACATAGCGTTTCTAGTCTAAATAGAGCCATTGAAGATGAAAATTTCATGATGGATTCAAGGGCAGTTAATGTTGATGGGGGAATATCAGATGCATATAAAGGAGAAGGAGCGTTTGATGAAAGAGAAGCTGTAGTGAAGAAAAAAGGGTTGAAAATAGAAGTTGAGGATGGAGAGGCAGTTCCTGAAATACGATTTTCATTAGATGATTCAGGTGCTTTACAAAGGAGAACAGGAAGAGAAAGGCAAGATGCATTAGAAGCATGGGCAGAAGTTGTTGTAGATTTGCAAAGATTTGATTTGTTTAAGCTAATTCGTGATTTAAATAAAGCTACAGTTGAGGAAATTAAAGCTCAGATAGAGAAAGCAAGAGGAGGAATAGTAATTGAACAAGCCAAACAAGCAGCAGAAGCAGAAGGATTAATTGATAAAGCATTGGAAGTGGTAAGAGATGCTTCTGATAGATTAAGGAGTAGATTGGAAAAAGCAACAGGTATAGATTTAATTGATGATGCAACAGAATTAGTAACTGATATTCAAACAGGGTTAAATGAGGAGTTAGAATTAACTGTTAGTTTAGGAAGAAAGAAAAAAACCTTAGCTAATTTAGCAGCAGCAATCAATGAATTATCTCCTGAAGATCAAGAAAGAGTAATTAAATATTTAGCAGACTATAAGGGAGAAGTAGAACAACAACTTGAAGATGAACTAGAAACATTGGCTACAAACCTTGAAGAAGGAAAAGTGGCAGAGGTAGTAGTTATGCATGAAACAGCTACTAAGGCAGTAGATGAGATAAAAGAACTGGAAGGACAAATAACTGGTATTCAAGAGAAATATGCAGAATTTGAATCTAGTCTTTCCCAGCAAACAGATCTAGAAGGATTAAGAGGATTACAAGAAGAATTAAGTCAGTTAAAGAAAGAGTATGAAGAATTAAACAAAAAACTAGCAGAAGAAAGATCTAAATTAGATTCTAGTGAGGCTGATGTTGGAATTCCTGCTGCTCAGGCTCATCAACTAGCTAGAACTATTGGAACTGACAAGGCAGGTGCAGCAGCAGAAGTAGCCAGGCAAGCTGAAGAAGAAGTCAAAGGATTGAAGAAAGATATTGATGCATTACAAAAAAGTACAAAAGAAGTCAAAGAAGAATTAGATCAAAATCTAACTACTTTAGAAACAACTGTTGAAGGTGCTATTAAGGCAGCAGAGGAAGTGACAGAGATTGATAGAGAAGGTGGAGTAAGGAGAAGTTTAGAAGACATTCCTGGTGTAAATTCAGATGGAGTTAATGAAGATAGTGGTTTTAAAGTTGGAGAGGTTAATAGTGATGAAGCTATAAGAAGATTGACTCATATTAATGGTATCCCAATAGCTGAGCTTGAAGAAAGAATGAGGCCTGGGTCTGGAGCTGATTTTTCATCTTTAGGTTTTCTTGGAGAAGAAGAATCATTAATTGATGTGTTAGTAAGAGCAAATCAAATTGTAAGAGAAAATGGATATACTCATGAGCATTTAGCTAAATGGTTAGATCTAGCTATAGATGCATCTGATTCTGGGGATGGGTATTTTGAATACAATGATATGCAATATAAAGTTAGTAAAATTAGTGATAAGGGTGGTAGTCAATGGTCACCCTTTAGGAATTCAGAAATGGAAAATGACCTTGAAGAAGAAGGCTGGGATGGCAATTATACAATAAGAAATCTTACAACTGGCAGGATAATTGAATTTACCCTCCCTGCTTCTAGATGGGTAAGAAGTTGGGGTTTTTATGAGGGGTTTGAGATATCATATCATGTAAGCCCTCAAGAATTGATTGATGTTTTTACTAAAACAGACAAAGTTGTTGAAACCCGAGAAGAGTTTATAACTAGATCTGAAAATGAGTATCGTAGTCAAGGATGGGAAAGAGTTAAGATTGGACACCCAAATGAAATTTTTGATGATGATTCTTTACTTTATGATGCATTAATTCGAAGTAAATTTGACTCTGATGGAGAGGAAAAAATTGCTCAAATTTTAGATGATGATGATTTTATTGTTGCTGTAAAGGGAGTTCATAGTGATTTTAGGAAATATAATACTGGTTTTGTAGTTTATGATAAAGAAGATTTAAATACACCTTTGATAGGTACGGAAGCTGATGGTTTTTATAAAATAAGTCGTTTTGTTGAGAATGGAATAGCGAGGATAAGAATAGTAGCGGAAGATGAGAATACAGGAGATGTTATTTCTAATATGGTTATAGGAAAGGTTGTTGATAAAGATGGTTGGTTGCTAAAAAATAGAGGAAATGATAGAGCAGTTGGTGGCAGTGATCTATTAGATGAATATATGGGAAAAGGATATGAAATTTCTTCTAATTCTAATGACCAATTTAAAGTTTATAGCAACTCTAAGATTGAATTTTTAATTCAAGATGTTCAGGGTGCTGGAGTAGAAATAATTTTATATCAGAGAGATAAGGTTAGTGGAACAGCAGAGCAAATTGTTTTAACTAGGGAAGTGTTGAGAGATAGATTTGGAATTAAGATAGAAGATGGGGAATATGTTAGTGAAGTAAAAGAAGTTTCAGTTGGAAAAGATGGGGTGATAAAAGGGATTATGGTTATTGAAGGTAAAGAAGAGAAGTTTTCTTTAGGCAAAGCAATAGAAGCAGATAAAATTAGAGCGAGGGTTAAAGATATTTTAGAAGATGAAGAAAATAAAAAGTTATGGTTGGAATGGGCAAGAAATGAATTAAAATATGAAGAAGATGAAACTGAAGTTGCATATATTTTGAAAGATAAAATACGGGATGCTTTGCTAGTTTTTGGTTTGGATATAGGACAGATTGAATTAGCAAGTTTTGAGGAAGGTGAATTAGATGCAATTGTTAATGAAATTATAGAAAAGGCTCAAGAAAAACAAAGTGCATTAGAAGAATGGGGAGATGTTGTAAATGACTTAAAAGAATTTGATATTGAAAGATTACCTAAGGATTTGGGTGAGGCCATAGTGATGACAGTTTCTGATTTAAGTGAGGCTGCGACAAGCACAATAGTAGCTTTAGTAGATCAAGGTAGACAGGCAATAGAAAGACTGAGAAAAATAGGGCAAGAGGAGGAAATAGTAGTGGAAGTTGAACCAAGTGAAGAAGAGCCTGTAGAAAAAACAGAAACAGAAGTTAGAAAAGAAGTAAGAGATGAGATTAATGGTTTAATTGGAGAGTTAGAAGATTTAGCAGAAGAATTGAGGGTTCTGGATGAAATGAAGGATCAATTTGAAAGAGCAATTGCTGAAGCACAAAAAGAACTGGCAGAGGATAGTATTGGTATTGGCATATTTACAGAAACAGGTAAAGTACATAAATCGCCAGTGCAATTTATAAAAGGGTTGAATGAGGAATTAAAGAGTCAATCTTTGGCTCAAAGAGCAAGAACAATAGAAAAATTAAAATTAATTCAATCAACATTAGCTAAATTAAAAGAAGATTTTGAAGAGGTTAAGGAGAAGCAAAGATTATTTGAAATATGGAAAGAAGAAAGAAGGAAGTTATTACAAATAAGCCCAGAAGTTTCAGTTGATGATTTAAGAAAAGAGCTTATTTTTTCTTCAATTAAAGATATTGAAAAAAGTATAGCTGAATTAAGAGAAGAGAGAGAGCAAATAAAAGAAGATAAATTAGATCTTATACTTGAAAATGTTCCTGAAGGAATAAAAAGTGTAGCTAAAGCATTATTATCTCCTGTGGTTGAAGGATTAGAAACAGGAAAAAAAGTTGCTTTTGAATTTTTAAAAACTAAAGGATTTATTGAGAGTTCTTTAGATATTAAACCTGAAGATAAGATTGGGTTTAGAAATAAATATGGAGAAATAGAAGAATTATCCGCTGGAGAGTTGATTCCAGGCGAAGATATTTTATCTTTGATGGATATTGCTCAAGCTTTATTAGTGTCAGGTAAGATTGGAGAATATACAGCAATAACGGTTTATAGAGAAAAAGAAGGAGAATTAGTAACTTTTAGAATAGATGAAGATATGAGAGTAGTAGATGTTAATATGGAGATTGATTTTAGTAAAAAGATTACATATCATCGAAAAGATACATATAGCGCATATAGTGTATATATAAAAGATGGTTGGGCTTCCTGGAAAGCTAGGACTGATAAAGAATTACTTGGAGAAACTGTAACTAGAGGACAAATCAGAAAAGCGATGGGAGAAATTGAAGAAGATCGTGAGATTACATTTAAAGATTTGGGAGATTTTCTTAGAAGAAAAATGAGGGAAGATTCTTTGGAAGAAGTAACAGAAGAAGAAGTAGGAAGAGGGATATTAGGAGAGAAAATGTTTAGAAAAGTAAAAGGTGATGATTATTTAATAGTGACAGTGAACGGAAAAGAATTTATTTATACAAAATATGGAACTTTCATCTTGAAAGAATCATTGGATGTTGAGGTGGGAGAAATCGTAGAGGAACAAATGACAAAGTTTATAGATAGACTTAGAACTCCTCGTGTTTCTTATAAAGAGAGAGAGTCAGTAGAAGAGTTTCCTGATGAAATAAGAGATGAAATAAATGAGGTAATGATAATGGTTCTTGAAGGATTATCAGGAGAAACCTTTGAGGATGGAAGAGAATTAAGGAATATAGATTATAGGAGAAGATTGAGAGAATTGGTTCCAGGATTATCAGAAACAAGTGGATATAGTTCTTCTAGAATTTGGAGACAATTATATATTAGTGCTGTTTTATCAAATTTATTAGAAATTGTTTCAGATCACGCAGAACAAATTATCAAAGTAAATGGTGTTGAAAGTATTTTGTTTTCTAATTCAATTGCTAAGATTTTAGGAGAAGATGTTTACCGTGCGTTTGGAGATAGATTTGATGATGTTTTTGATGAGCGTAGAGATATACTGGATTGGGAAGAAGATAGAGTGGAGAAAGGTGAAGAGTTACCTTTTAGAGCTAAAGAGTTGGATTATATAAATAATTTTCCTTTAGATAGCTTAAGCGGGGGGAAACGTGCATATGTAAAATATGGTGTTATTGGCAAATTGTTATTAAATGCAGTTGAAGAAAATCCTGAACTTAAAGAAGCAGTTTTATCACTTTTATATCCTAGCTATGATTCTCCTAATGAATATATAGTAAGTAGTCTGTTTTTTGAAGTTGTTAATGGAGAGGAGACAGGACAAAGAATTGTTGATCGTGAAGCAATATTAGCTTTGGATTTAATAGAAAGAGAAAAGGCTGAGGTTATTATAGATGAACTTGAAGAGAGATATCGGCCTTCAATGTATCCTCAAGCTATAGTAGAAAAAGAAAGAATAAGAGAAAAAGAGTTAAGAAGAGTTGTAAGAGAAGAAAGAAGAGAAGAATATGTGGTTGATGGTTATTTAAGTACATTACATAATTTGAATGTGGCGGCAGAAGAAATGATAATTAGATATTTACAGGATTTGAATATTGAAGTTTCCATTGAAAGTAATAGAAGGGAAGTAGATAGGGCAATTGCGATATTACATTCTTTTACTGAAGATTATGGTGAGCCTGTTGAAAGAGAGCAGATTGAGGGAAAAATAAAGTCTAAAGTAATGGAATTAGAAAAAAAGAAAGATCAGTTAAGAGAAAAAGAAGAAGTTATGAATGAAATAGATGATGAATATATAAGTTTGAGAGATAGTATTGATGAAGAGATAAAAAGACTTAAAAATGAATTTGAGAAAATGGATTCACAATATGTGGAATTAGATGAAAAGATGTTGGAAGCGAAAGAAAGAAATGAGAATACTGAAGAGCTAGATAAAGAATTGGAAGATTTAAATAGAAGAATGAAAGAAATTAGTGAAAAAATAAATGAGCTTCCGGAAAGATTGGGAAAATTGAGCAGAGATCTGTTTGATTTGGCAAGTCAGAGGAGTAATATTATAAAAAGCATTGATAAAATTGAAGGAGAAATTGAGGATTTGGGGAAAAGTTTAAAACCTGCGTCTTCAGATGAACAAGTTGAAGACTTAAGAAAATATCAGGCTTTTGCTCAAAGATTCTTAGATGTTATTGGAGAATATCAAGCAATAAGAGCAACACGATCTGAATTGACTGATCTAGAAGAGATAGCGAAGGCGGAAGAAGAAGAAAAACGTTTAGCAAGAGAATTGGTTTTAGCCAGACACCCTTTGATTCCTTTATTTAGAAATGCGCTATTAAGAGGAGCTGATAATGAAGATAAATTAAGAGGAGGTAAAAGTGAAGATGAAGAGATGGTGAAAATTATAACAAGCAAGGAATTTGCATCATTAGTTGATGATGCAAGTTTGGTTTTAAAAGAAGATAAACATAATAGATATTATTCTATGTCAGGATTTTCTAATAGATCTAATGGGAATGGAAATGGTGGAAAAACAAAATTATTAACTCATTTGAGAAATGGCATATCGAATGGAGTAGAAGTTCTTAAAAGAGAATCAATTATGAAAGGTTTATTGGGTGTTTTAAGACAACGAAATGGTGAAGAATTGATTCCTTGGCCCGGAGATATTATGTTTAATGTGGGAAGATTTGAAAAAGGCCTAAGAGAAACAGGTGAGCAGACTTATTCTCCAAGATTGAAAGATTTTGTTACAGTAACAGCTAATATTTCATTAAGAAGTAGGGAAAAAGTGATGTTTGGAGATATTTGGATAGAAGAAGATTTAAAAGAATTTTTTCCAAAAGAAGCCTGGTTTGTTTTTGAAAAAAACAGTTTATTGATAAGAAAAATTTTGAATGATGTGGTTTCTGGTCAATTAAGTAAAGAAGAGGCTGATGAAAGAATAAATGAAATTTTGAAAGAGATGATTTATAAAATTTTGTATTTAAGTGAAGAATATAAAGTTAGTGAATCAAAAACTGCTAAAGGAACCAATCCTGAGATTGCTAAAGAAAAAGGATTAATAACAGGAGAGGAAATAGAAAGATTAAAAGAAGAATGGAAGAAGCAAATAATGGGAGTGTTAGCAACTTTGCCATTAGAGGTCTCATCTCCTAGGTCAAAGAGCGATTATGAAGAAAAAATTGAGGAGGCAAGTGTATTTAAGTTTGAAGAAACAAAAGAAACGATTGATAAGGATAAAAAGAAGAAGACTGTGATTACTGAAAAATCTGCTGAGTTTGGAAGATTATTTATTCAAGTATTAGAGTGGAAAAATTCATTATTAAAGCTTGCTAGTGAGAATACTGAAGGTCAATTGAGAAATTTGGAAGAAGAATCTAGAGAGAATTCTTTAAATACATTGAAACCTATTATTGATCAGGGAGCTATAAAAGGACAAATGCAAGCAATGGGCGATTTTGGTATTTTTGAGAAATTAGATAAGATTGAAAGCGAAGCTTCTAATGATGATGAATATCAAGAGAAAATAAGAGACTTATATATAGAAATTAGAAGTAAATATTTATTAGAATTGATTTATGAAAGTGATTATAATCTTTTGAGGGGACAATTAACTCAATTAGGTATTAGAGAAGGAGATGTAGTTATAACTCAAGGAGATTTAGTTAATGGTTTGAGGGGAGAGAATGGTGAAGAGGTAGCAAGATTGATAGCAGAATATGAGGTTGGTGAGATATCAGCAAAAGACTTTAAAGATTTGTTAGATTTATTAGAGAGGAGAGAAGAGCCTGATTCTTCAGCAGCAGTTATTGCTTTAATTAATCCAGTGATTCAATTATTGGGAGTGGGATATGGATTGAGTTTGGCGCCACCATTGATTGTAAGATGGATAACAGAAATTGCGGTTAGAATAGCGCCTGATAGTCAGCGTGTAGATAGATTAAATAGAGCAGCTAAAGGAGTAAGTGATGTTTTATTTATTCCTCTAAGATTTGCATTTGACAGAATATCTCCTCATTTAAAAGTAGAAGTGGTGACACCTGAGGCACAAAGATTTTTTAATTTTGTAAGAGGGAAAGGTGATGTAGAAGAAGGAAGAAATCAGGCAGCAGAAGAATTAATAAAAGGAACAGATTATGAGAAAGCAATAGGGGAATTAGATAATGATACTAGAAGTAATTTGTTTGATCTTTTAGGCTTAAGAGTGACTGATCCTGGAACTGCTAAAAAATTATCTAGTCCTAGATTACAAAAGGGGGTGGATGTTTATGAAGAGAGAGATGGTGAGTGGAAAAAAATGAGTGCAATAAAAAAATGGTGGATTATGAGGTTTGGGTTTACAAAAGCAATGGAGTCAGATATTATTTTTAGCTCTAATGCTAGAAATATTTTGTTAGATAAAGGAGAAAAAGAGGTTAAGAAAATTGACATAAAGGGATTATTTATTTCTAATCAGTCAAAAACAGAGGAGCTTAATGCAATGGGGGATATTTTATTGAAATTAGTAGTTGTTAATATAAAGGAGGATTTGCCTGAGGGATATAAGCTGGTTAGAGTTGGAGGAGATGAGTATGTGATTATGAGAGAAGATAAAGTTGAGGAAATGTCAGCTGAGGCTTTGGATAAAATAATAAGTAAAGCTGTAGCAAGAGCGTGGTCTTTATATCTTGAAGAAAATCAAGTGAGATATCATCAGGCTGGATATAAAGATATTAAAGATATACCTTTGGTTCCAAGAACAGGATTAGAAAGGAAAACTTTAGCAAGGAAAGAATTAGATCAACGACTTGATGATGTAGTTAATTTTAGTCCTAAATTTGAAGAAGTAGTTAAGAGTATAAAAGAATTGCCAGAAGAAAAGAGTAGTAGATTGCTATTTTTACTAGAAGATTTATTATATGATGATTTACTTAGACAATCAGGATTAACAGTGTATAAAAATAGAGCGGATTTTTTAGATAAATTAGAAGATTTATCAGGAAGAAATGAGGCAGCAAAAGTTGTATATAGAATTGGTGGAGATATGTATATTGCCTATAAAAAAGAGAGGGATAGTCATTTTAAATTGGTTAAAGTAGATATTCCAGGTGTGTTGAAACAGATTAATGATAGATATAGCTATGCAAAAGGTAATGAGTTTATTACCTTTATGTTTAAAAGAGTGATGAGAGTCGTTAGTCAAGTAGGTGATTTGAATTTAGAAGAATTAAAGCTAGAAGTGGAAAAAGAGTTGACTGCTCATTATCCAATGCCCATTGAAGGAGGAAGAGGATTTTTTCATTTTCCAATAATACCAGCAGTAGCAGTAACAGATTTGGATGTTTCAGGGAATGCTGGGATGAAGTTGGCTGAGGCTCAGGAGAGATTAGCACTAAATCTAGTTAATGAGAAAATTGTTAGTGCTAGAAAATATTTTAATGATATTGATAGACCAAGAAGACCTGAAGATTGGCTATTTTTAATGGAGTTATATAATCCGTATGACAAAAGAGGAATTATTAAATTAGTAGATTTAGGGCTTACTGAAGAAATAGAAGAAGTAAAGAGATATTTTGAGCCAATAAAAGATGAATATGAAGAGACAACTGGAGGAAGATTTTTAGGAGAGTATTTTGAAATTTGGAGAGAGAGACTAGCTAAAAAATTAGGAATAATTATAAGGGGAGAAGTTGAGACGATGGATGGAGTAATCCAAGGTGTTTCAGATGTGTCTTTGTGGTTGTTAACACCGCCTGAAAAAGTGATGGTTGAATTAGCAGATGGTGAGAGAATGGAGATTGAAGTGTCTGGAATACCTGTGAATGAAAGTAGTTGGACAGTTCAGGATTTTCTAGCTCTAGTGGAGGCAGAGTTGATTATAAGAAGAGTAGATGATACTAGGGGGATAATTGAGTTAAATTGGGCAAATAGTGACGGTGTATTGCAAATTACAGAGATTTCTTTTACATATATTAGAGAAGAGTCTGATAGGGTATTAGAGGAGAATTCGTCAGTTAAAAAACTACAGCTTTTCAATTATGCTAATTAAGCTTTTTAGCTAGTTTTTTATTTGTTTAGACCCATTAGTAGATCTAAGGCTTCTTGTTTTGTGACTTGCTTAGATGCGCCTTCAGAAAGTTGAAAGGCTGTTTTAAGAAGTGATGGTAAATCATGCCAAGTATTACCAGATGCCTCTAATTTGGCCACTTCACAATGTGCTTTAGCAATTTGTTCAGCGATGTGTTTAGCTTGTTCTTGATTTAATCCAAGTTGAGTTAAGCTCATCCATTTTTGAAGACCATTGGTTAATATATCGTATTGGTGAGGAATAATTTCTGTGATATTTAGAGTTCTTGGCCAGCCTTGAAAAATTTGAGGATCGTTTTCTTTTAATTGACTGACAATGTTACAAGCACCATTCCATATAGTGTCATAAGGACTTGAAGCTTTTATTGTTTCAAGGTTTGGAAATTGAATTTCAGTAGCTGTATGGGTAGCAGTTTGGGTAGCTGTAGCTGTTTGGGTAGCAGTCTGGGTGGCAGTTTCAGCAGTCTGGGTAGCAGCCTGGTTAACTGTTTCAGTAGCTGTTGATGTAGGAGTATTTGTTGGCGTAGCTGTTGATGTGGGTTTTTCAGTGATTGTTTGAGAATAATCACTTGGTAATATTTTATCTATTACTGCACCTATACCAACTACTTTTCCTGCAGCAATAGTAGCATTTGCTGCGGCAAATCCAATTGTTTGAGGTAGAACTTTAGGTTTTTTCCCCAATATTTCTTGTAAATCCTTTTTTAGTTGAATTATATCTTCATTATTTCTTATATTTTTTCTTACAATTTTAATTGAGTTAGCAGTGCGCAATAGTCCTTCATGCATGGCTTTGATTCTTTCTGGAGTAAACATAGGGTCAACCTTATGTGCAGATGATCCTTCTGGGCCATATACATCTATTTCTCCATAGGCAATATTGCTTAAAAATTGCATGTCTTTAGCGAGTTGTCTTAATTTACTTCGACCAGATTTTGTTTGTAAACAAGAACTGCGATATATTCTTGCTCTAAATGATAAATTCCAAAAATCAGAGCTTTCAAGTTTATCTGGTTTTTGATCTTTAGTAATCATGTCATTCATTCTTTTTAAAACCCCTATTTGTTTAAAACGTCTAGATATACCGGCTCTTTTTCTGGTAATTCCATATGTTACTTGAGCTGCTGCATTTTCAAATGCCATAAAACCTTTTTTACCGAAAATAAGTTGGGCATGTCTAGATAGTGGTTTTGATTTTTTTCTAGTCTCTTCTATTTGATGTTCCTTTTCTGTAGTTCTTTTAGAGTCAAAGCCAGCTGCATGCTGTTGATATATTGTTGAGGCGGCAGGATTCTCATCTCTTTGTGCTTTAATAATTGGGGTAAGAGATATGCCAGCTGCTACTGCTGGACCAGCTATGGGTGCGCCTATGACTTCAGTAGCGACTCTTTTTAGACCTTGACGTGTTGCTATACCGGCTATAAATCCGCCAACACTTGTTATTAAAGATGTTCTTTTGGAAAATGCTTCTTTTGCTGTGGTTAATAGATTGTTTTCTGGACTTCTCATGAAAAATATTATATTTTTTATATTCGTATATTATAGGGCATATAGTCAAATTATTACATTATAATTTACAAATAAGGTCTTTTTTGAATATATTAGAGAGGAATTTAATGAAGGCTATTTTATCTTATCAGGGGAGATGATTGGCGGAGGTTCATCAACAATGTGTTCAGGATTGATGATTTCTTCGGGGTTTTCTACAAACACCTCTGATTCAGGGGGGATAGATTCAGAAGGAGTTGGTTTGATTTTATCTTGAGGAATATCAATTTTTGGATTTAGGAATCTGTAAGTATGACTGAGTATGATAATAGAAATGGGAAGAGTAATAATAACACCATAGCCAAAGGCAAGTAGGCCTAAAAGATTGAGAAGGAGAATGGTAATACCCAGCAGAAAAAGTTTCTTTTTATATCCTACAGTAAGTCCTTTGCTTTGTTTTAAGGCCTGTTTAAAATTAAGGCTTTTGTCGATAATGAGATAAGGATAAAATTGGAATTGAATAGCCCAGATAATGCCGGGAATAATTAAAAGAATAAAACCAAAGGTGATAATAATACCAAAGAGAGTAGAAGCAATAATATACTGGAGTACTAGATTGGTTTTATTGTAAAGATAGGGATATTTTCTGGTGTTAGTATCGACAAGGTTAAAGACAGTATTTGTAAGACCGAGTGTGACAACAGAGACAATAAACCAAGAGATAAGAGAAAGAATCGGGGAGAGAATAGGATTATCAATAAAACCATTAAGATAATTAAAGGGGAATTGAATTAGCCAGACAATAAGAGAGATTGCGAGAAGAAATAAGGGGTGGGATTTAATTGTTTGGAAAGTGGATTTATAGATTGTTTTAACAGAAAGCTGGGCAGATTTCATAATTTCAATATGACAGAGTTGAAGATAATTTTCAAGTAGAAAAGAAGTAATATATTAACAGAGGGGGATTTAGAGCTACGATCGTAGCATTAGATTGCTGCCTGACAAATAAGAGGAAAAATGATAATATAGGCTATTATGGCAGTATTGAAATCAATTAATCCGACTAATGGCAAGATATTGGGAAAAGTAGAAACTGCTAATAAAGCCAAGATAGAAGAGGTAGTGGAAATAGCTAGAGAAGCTGTGGATTTCTGGAAAGGGGTTAGTTTAGAAAGGCGGGGGAGAATGATGGTGAAATTAGCTGGTTTATTGAAAAAGAACGCAAATTATTTAGGGAAAAAGATCAGCTTAGAAATGGGGAAGCCATTAGCAGAAGCTATAGGAGAGGTAAAAGACAGTGTGGAAGATGTTAAGTATTTAGCTGAAGAGAGCATGAGAGTATTAAGATATGAGGTTCTTAAGCCTAAGTTAATTCAAGTTGAAGCTAAGAAGATAGATAAACTGGAAAATGGAAAAATACTAGATTATTTAGAAAAAACTGATACAAAAGATATTAGTGTGATAAAGTATGATCCTGTTGGAGTAGTGGCAGCAATTAAACCCTGGAATTATCCGATATCTACAGCTTTAATGTCAGTTGTGCCAGCTTTAATAGCAGGCAATACAGTAATTTTTAAGCCATCAGAAGAAACACCATTAGTAAGTGCTGAATTAGCTAAGTTAGTCTGGCAGGCAGGAGTTCCCAAAGATGTGTTTCAGATACTGCAGGGCAGAGGACAAGTAGGTTCAATGCTGGTTGATAGTGAAATAGATATGGTGAGTTTTACTGGCAGTAGTGAAGTAGGCAAGCAAATAGCAGAAAAATGTTCTCAAAGATTAATTAAATATTCTTTGGAGATGGGCGGCAGTTCAGCGGCAATTGTATTAAGAGATGCTGATTTAGAGTTAGCAGCAGATAAAATTATTCAGGGCAGATTTGGTAATTGCGGGCAAATATGCTCAGCAATTAAACGGGTAATAGTGGAGGAATTAGTGGCTGATAAATTAATAGAGTTATTGGTGGAAAAAACAAACGAGATACAAGTAGGGAACCCTTTGGATAAAAAGATAGATATGGGGCCATTAGTAAGCCAAAAACAGCTGAAAAAACTGCAAGATCAAGTAACTAGAGGAGTAATTCAGGGAGGAAGAATAGTGGCAGGCGGCAGAAAACTATATGAAGAACCATACAATAATGGCTGGTTTCATGAACCAACATTGATGATACATTTACAACCTAGAATGGAAATTATGCAGGAGGAAGTATTTGGTCCGGTATTGGCATTATGCAGAGTGGAAAACATGAAACAGGCAATAGAATATGCTAACCAGACAAAATATGGATTAACAGCAGCAGTGTTTACTAATTCTAAGAGAAAAGTTGATAAGGTAATAAAAGAGCTAGAGGTAGGGACAACAACAATAAATACAGATATGGTATTTTTTGCTGAAGCTCCTTGGTCAGGATTAAAGGAAAGTGGCTTTGGAGTAGGGATGTCTAGGCATGGAATATGGGAATTTGTACATAAAAAGCATGTGTATATTGATCGTTCTTAAGTAGAATTGGCAATCTGTTTGATTGAGTGACAAGAATGTTCCTCTAGATTATTTTATAGGAAAATGTCTGGTTTGAGGAAATTTTGTATGAAATTAATGAGAATAGACTTGGGAAGATTTGAGAAAAATAGGCGAGAAAGGTACAAATCAAGATTGTTTTTAACAATTATTTTTGATTAAAAAAAGCGTTATAGTGAGAAAAAAAGAAAGATAGATTTTTAAATAAATTTAAATGAGATTTAAAACAGTTTTATAGAGAATAAAATATGAGGATAAAAAGTGCTCAAAAGCAATAATTTGCAAAAAGAATGAGAAGAAAAAGGGGGCTTATAGTGTTAAAATTGAAAAAAGAATTAAAGAGTGGAGGAAAATAGGCAATTGGAGGTAAAAATGAAAGATAATAGCTATTTATGATTAAGTTTGTTAGAATAAAATAATGCTGATTAAGGGAATTTTGATAGAATTTAACAGAGAAAAATGAAAAAAAAGGGTTGCTATATCAATACAGTGTTGGGAGTAAGAGTTGATTGCACTCATTTGGATGAAGTGCTAAAAAAAGTGAATAGCTGGATAGCTGATTCTCGAGGAAAAAGGTATATAGTAACTCCTAATCCAGAGATGATTGTAGAGGCACAGAAGGATGAAGAGTTTAAGCAGGCTTTAAATGGAGCAGATATAGCAATAGCTGATGGAATGGGATTGGTTTGGGCTTTGCGCTGGTTGAATCGCAAGCAGAGAAGAAAGATTAAGCGATTGACGGGAATAAAAGTAATGGAAGGCTTATGCAGAATGGCAGATAGAAAAAATTGGAAGGTATTTTTATTAGGTGGAGGAATGGGAGTGGCGGTGCAAGCAAGTGTTAAATTAAAAAAAGCTTATCAGAATTTACAAATTATGGGTTGGGCCGGACCGCAAAATATTGAAAAAGCAGATGAAGGTGAAAAGAAAAAATTGATTAAGAAAATTAATGAATATAGGCCGGATTTATTGTTTGTGGCTTATGGGCATGGCAAGCAGGAGAAATGGATAGCAGAAAATTTAGATAAATTAAAAGTAAGAACAGCTATGGGAATAGGTGGGGCTTTTGACTATATTGTTAAGCCTAGATTGCGAGCGCCTAAAGTGATGCGAGAGATTGGCTTAGAATGGCTATGGAGGCTAATAATGCAGCCGTGGAGAATAAAAAGACAGTTAGCTTTAGTGAGATTTGGCTGGTTGATGCTGAGGAATTATTTTTGAATACCTAAAAGCCAAAGTACAGCTTCTTTTTTGTAGCGACGGTCACCACGGGAGTTAATTCTAATGGCAGGAAGTTTGCCGCGTTTACCCCAACGTTTGATAGTAAGAGGAGAAACACGGAGTAATTCAGCTACTTCGCGGACAGTAAGCAGGTCAGGCAGATTTTCCAGAGACAATCTGGGCTTTGAAGGAATTGGTTGAGTTAAAGGTTTATCCTTTGATGCAGTTTGATTATCCATAAATTATTCAAAGGCAGTCTAATTACGGTTAAAACCATTCTCAATATATCAAAAAGAGTGATTGTATGTCAATAACGAAAAAAAACAATAATTGATTCGGCAATGTGCACGAGATCTTCTGCGCGACGTTGCACATTTGCCTGCATCAATAATAATATTGTTTTTTACTTATTTAAGCTCGACTTGAGCGCCGGCTTTTTCTAATACTTTTTTAGCGTTTTCTGCTTCTTCTTTTTTAAAAGTACCCAGTTCTTTAGGAGTGGCTTCAGCTAGATCTTTAGCTTCTTTTAAGCCTAATTCCTGATTTACTTCACGAAGAGCTTTAATAACACCGATTTTATTAGCTCCAGCGGAGGTTAAAACAACAGTGTATTCAGATTTTTCTTGGGCGTCTGCTCCTTCTTTGTCAGAGTCGGACGGGGCTGATGCGGCAGCAATCACAGGTGCAGCTGCAGAAACATTAAATTTGTCTTCCAGAGCTTTGACTAAATCAGCTAATTCCAGAACAGTAAGTTTTTCTACCTGTTCAATGATTTTAGTTAACTGTGGAGAAGTTTTAATTGCTTTTTTATTATCAGACATGTAGTTTCACCTCCTTAATTGCTTGTAAAGCGTAGACGAGATTTTTAAGATTTCCTGATAGAACGTTAACAATTCCAGAAAGAGGAGCCTTAATAGTAGCAACAGTTTTGGCAAGCAGTTCAATTTTAGTAGGTAATTTAGCTAATTGATTAACTTGATCAGCAGATAAAGGTTCTTTGTTAAGAAAACCAGCTTTAATTTCAGGCAGTTGATGATTTTTGGCAAATTCAGCTAAAGCTTTAATAGGAGCAATTTCATCTTCATAAGCAAGCAGAGTAATAGTTGGACCCTGTAAACTGGTTTGTAAATCATTAGGTAAATTAATATTTTCTTGCTTTAAAGCCAGTCTGACCAGAGTATTTTTGGCAACTATTAGTTCACCATCAACTTGCTTAACTGCTTTTCTAAGTTCATCCTGTTGAGATACAGATAAACCACGATAATCAGCCAGAACAATGGATTTTGCCTGGGCAATTTTCTCCTGAATGGTTTTAAGTTGGTTAATGTTTTTTTGACTTGGCATAAAAAAACCTCGAAGACAACGAGGTAATACAAAATATGTTTTCCTCGGTAGGATTTATTTACTATTTGTAAACCTACTGTCTTTGGACAAGAGGTATTGTACTATTAGATACAAAGGGATGTCAACTGACTTTTAGTTTGATAGAAGGGCTGATGGAGGAACAGATATAGGCAGAGGCGATATTTTTAGGCTGGATAGTTTTGATAGCTGTTTTAAGATTATCTTCAATTTGGATATCTTTAAAACTCATTTTTCCAATAACCAGATGAAGTAAAGGAGATTTTGGTTCTGATTTAAAACGAACAGCACCGCCAGCTAATTTCTTTTTTATCTCTTCAGGCTTGTCAGAGATGGTATTGGTTTTAGGATTGGGCATAAGGCCTTTGGGTCCAAGAACTTTGGCGAATTTAGCTAATTTAGGCATTATCTGTGGAGTGGCAATAAGAACATCAAAATCAATAGTGCCAGCATTAAGTTTAGCTAAAGTAGAATCATCAGCTATTTCTATTTTTTGTTTTTTACCAGTGCCGTGAGATAGTTGCAGCTCGCCAGCAAGTTTATCAACTGACAGATTGCAGTGGAGTTCGATGCTGGCATCAAAAGAGGCATTATTAACTTGACGAAGTAAAGCAATAGCTTTTTTAAGAGAATAGGCTGTGGTTTTATCAATAAGTTGCCTAGTTTTTAGATATTTAGCGGAGCGGGGATGTTTGATTCTTTTTTTGGATTTGACTATTTTTTTCTTACTTTTCTTCTTAGAGATGGAAAGTTTTGACTTTTTTGGTTCAACATAGGCTTTGATAGGCGCAGGAGCCTCTTGTTTTTTAATTTTGATTTTCTGACTTCTAACCCCAGTGGCCTTGAGCTGAGGGGTTTCAGATTGAGATAAATCAACAAGAGCTATTTTTTTCTTACCCATACTACTTTATTTCTATGCCCATGGATCGGGCAGAACCAGCTACAATTTTTTTAGCTGCTGGTAAATCATTGGCATTAAGATCATCTATTTTTTCTTTAGCAATAGCTTCAATTTGTTTATCAGTGATGGTGGCTATAGTTTCCCGACTGGGAGTTTGAGAGCCTTTTTTTAAGTTAAGAGCTTTTTTAATCAGTTCAGAAACAGGAGGCTTTTTAAGAACAAAGTCAAAAGTGCGGTCTTCATAAATAGTAATAACAGCAGGAATAATGCCTTGCATGGTTTTAGTTTTATCATTATAGGATTTACAAAAGTCCATGATAGCAACACCATGTTGGCCTAGAGTAGGACCAATAGGAGGAGCAGGATTAGCTTTGCCAGCAGGAATATTTAACTTGAGAACAACTTTTACTTTTTTTGCCATAATTATATTTTCTGAACTTGAAGAAAGTCTAATTCTACAGGAGTTTCCCGGCCAAAGATAGAGACTAAGACTTTAACTTTTCCTTTAGTATTATCAATGGATTCAACACTGCCTAAAAAGTCAGCAAATGGACCTTCGATAATTTTGACTGCTTCACCGAGAGAGAAAGCAGTTTTGTATTTAGGAGCCTCCATTTTCATAAATTTCATAATATTGTCAACTTCTTTTTTAGGAAGAGGAGTAGGTTTATTGCCAACACCAACAAAGCCAGTAACACCTTGAGTAGTGCGAACTGCTAACCAGGAATCATCAGTTAAAACCATTTTTACCAGAATATATCCTGGAAAGAGTTTTTCTTTAACATTAAGTTTTTGACCGCGTTTAATTTGAATTTTGTTTTGAGTAGGAATTAAAGCTTCGAGAATAAATGAAGCTAAATTCATGGTTTTCACTCTTTGCTTAAGAGCTTGAGCAACTTTGTGTTCATGGCCAGAATAAGTGTGGACTACAAACCAGTTAATGTTTTTAGGTTTTTCTTTAGAGATAATAATATGATTGGGATTTTTGGCAACAGGCTTATCAGTAATTTCTTCTTTGGCTGACTTGGTGATAATTTCATCTTGGGTAGGTTTACCCACCTTTGTTTTAGTGGTTTTAGTGATTTTTTTTGTTTTAGTCATAGTTATTTAATGATAAGGCCGACTAATTGAGTAAACAAGTAGTCAAGTCCACCGATAAATAGGCCGGTAATAATACTGACGCCGATAACAACGCTAGTAAAATTAATAACTTGTTTTTTAGTAGGCCAAACAACTTTTTTCAGCTCTTGTTTTGACTGATTGATAAATTTGAGCGGAGTGATGTTATTTGACTTAATAGCTGATGATTTTACCATGGTTGTATTAATAATAATAGCATGTATTATATGATATACTAAAAGGCATTGGAAGGAAAAGTATATGTCTAAAAAGAAAATAACTAAGGCAGTAATTCCAGCAGCAGGTTTTGGAACCAGATTTTTACCGCAGACTAAGGCAATGCCTAAAGAAATGTTGCCAGTGGTAGATAAACCAGTAATTCAATATGTAGTAGAAGAGTGTGTAGAAGCAGGAATAGAAGATATTATTTTAGTAACAGGTTATCATAAGCGGGGAATTGAAGATCATTTTGATACACCAAGCAGTGAGTTGGTAAATTTATTAAAGTCTGCCGGAGAGAAGAAAAGACATTTATTGGAAGAAGTGGAAAGAATTTCCAGGATGGCTAATTTTATTTATATTCGTCAGAAGGGCGGTTATGGTAATGCTACGCCAGTAAAAAACGCCAGAAGTATTATTGGTGATGAACCGTTTGTAGTGCTTTGGGGCGATGAATTTATTTATGCTCAACCTTCAAGATTAAAGCAATGTTTGGAAGTGTTTGAAGAATATGGCAAGCCAGTAATTTCAGGGAATGAGATTGAAAAAAAAGAAGACTTGTGTCGTTATGGGATTGCTGATTTAGAATTAGTTAAAGACAATGTGTTTAAAATTAAAAAGATTGTAGAAAAACCTGATCCTGATAAAGCGCCAAGTAAAATTGCAGTTCATGGGTGCTATATTCTTACTCCAGATATTTTTGATATTTTAGAAAAGCAAAAACCAGGGACGGGGGGAGAGTATTATTTAGTTGAAGCAATTGATGAATGGCGTAAAGCAGGTCAGGAGCTTTATGCTTGCGTGGTTAAAGGAGGTAAATATTATGATACTGGGAATAAGTTGGCGTATATGAAGACAGTAGTGGAATTTGGCTTAAGACATCCGGATATTAATGGGGAATTCAGAAAGTATTTAAAAGAGTTAATGAAGAAAGAGTAAAATACTGTTTTCTGAGACAATAATTTAGATTAGATTGATATACAGCTCTGATTATTGAAGAATTTTGATAGGGAAATATGGGTACAGTATTAAAAAACTGAGTATATATTTTTGGTATTGATTCGGAATTATGCTGATGTAGTTTGATAGGTTTGGGAAAATAAATGACGGTTCTTTTTGTAGACCTTTTGATATAATAATTTAGGATGAAATATGCATTTAAGAGATTTTGGTGGTTGATATTATTGTTAATTTTAATAGTTGGTGGATTAATATATTTAAATAGTAAGCAGAAACAGGTTATTTTATCTCCAGAAGCGCCATGGGTGCAGATAGAAAAACCTTTGGAAAAATATAGTTTTCCGGAGTTGAAAAATAAAGTGTTTGCTGGCAGTGAAATTGAATTAGGAAAGACGATACAAGACAATAGCAATTATGTTTCTAAAATGTTTTTTTATAAAGTTGAAGATAGAAAAATCAGTGGACAGATAAATATTCCTAAAGCAAAAAAACCGGCAAATGGTTATCCAGTAGTGATAATGATTCGAGGCTATGTGGATAGAGAGATTTATGAGACAGGAGTGGGAACTAAGAATGGAGCCGGATATTTCAGCAGTAATGGTTTTATAACTTTAGCGCCTGATTTTCTGGGTTATGGAGAATCAGATTTGCCGCCTAATAATTCTTTGGAAGAAAGATTTATGCGGCCAATGCAAGTGATGGAATTAATAGCTTCAGTTAAAAATTTAGAGCAGGCAGATGAAAATAAAATAGCAATGTGGGGGCATAGTAATGGCGGGCAGATTGGATTATCAGTGCTGGAGATTTCCGGAAGGAAAATTCCCACCAGTTTATGGGCGCCAGTATCTAAACCATTTCCTTATTCAATTCTTTATTATACTGATGAGTTTGATGATCGTGGTAAAGCTTTGAGGAAGGTAGTAGCAGGGTTTGAAGCTTTATATGAGGCTGATGAATATTCAATTGAGAATTATTATGATTGGATTCAAGCATCAATACAAATTCACCAAGGAACAGTCGATGATGCAGTGCCTTTAGAATGGTCAGAAGAGTTGAATAAAAAGTTGAAAGAGTTGGACCCGCCTGACGGCGAGGCAAGTGTAAAACTATTTATTTATGAAGGAGCAGACCATAACATGAGAGGGTCTTGGAATGAGGCAGTGGCGAGAGATTTAGAGTGGTTTAAAAGAGAGTTATAGATTATTTGCAGGGGTTAGTGGACGAAGTTAGGACTTGGTTTAGTATTGGTCGTGGGTGATTAAATTAATGAAGATATACCCTTGTTTACTTTTAATACACAAAGCTCTTAAATTACCTTTAATCCAAATAGCAAGTTGTTTTGATCTTTTACCCTTAAGTTGGTGTAATTTTAGCGAAGGGTGATTCGGATTTTCCTGGAAGAGATTAAATTGTTTAGCAAATTGTTTTTTAAGGGAAGTATTTTTTTTGGTTAATTTTTCTGCTTTTTTCTTAAAATCTTTGGAAAAGAAAAGCTTCATAGCTTGTCAAAAAAGGAGTCGATGTTTTTAATCTCGGTAGTTTTTCCTGCCTTATGATCTTTTAAAGCTTTTAATCCAATAGCCTCAGTTTGAGGGCTCATTTTAAAAGTGGAGATTGTGCCTTGTTGGAGAAATGACTCAGTGGCTTTACTGATTATAAAGCGAATGGTTTTTGATAAATTATAGCCAAATTGGGAACCATAACTATTAAGAATGGTGGCTTCTTGATCGGTTAAAGCTAGTTGGACTTTAGTCATATTAGAGTAATTATAGTATTAAAACATTGTTTTGTCAATAGTTAAATATGACTTTTTACTATTTGCAGGGGCTGGTGGACTATGTTAGAACTTGGTTTTTTGGAGTTTTGCTTCCAATTTGATAAAATTTCTTTATGGTAGGAGAAGATGTAAACCGTGAAATGGACCAGAAACATACGGCTTTAGCTTTTGTAAAGAAGGCTATGAGTAATGCGGTGATATCATTAACTAAAATGAAGAAGTTTAGTGGGAGAGAGGTTGAAACAGTTCAAGAATTAACAGAAAAGAAGTGTCTACATGGATGTTTGGCGGCAATTTATCATTTGATGAAGGAAAATGAGAAAGATTTTGACACCATGATTTTGCTAAGTTCGTTTAGAGTCGAGCATCTTCTGGAAACCCATTTTAAAAGAGCTGACTGGTATTGGCACAGATACTTTTTAGTTCAGGATAGGCTGGGTGTGTGGTATGCGGGTTCGCCAGCCAATTACTCTGAAGGCGGGAAGTATAATCCTCTTAAGACAATATTTTTTTCTGAAGATTTGTCAAGTATATTAGATCAAATAAAATTGCGAGAAGGTGGGCTTTGGCCTGATAGAAAAGAGATAGTTAAGGTGGCGACTGGGAGACTGGCTATGCCTAGTCCAGATCCTTTTTCCAAATTAGAAAAGTTAGCGTTGATTGATGTAAAGCAGCTGGATGGAGAAACTACGAGTGAGAGAAAGGAATTTTCTATGAGAGAGTACGTGTAGTGGTTGTTTGTCACGAAAACTTAAGAAGGTTGATATTATAGCCCAATCTATGCTTTTGCAGGGGCGGAAGGATTCGAACCCTCGCGAAAGCTTTTGGAGAGCTTCATGCTACCATTAACATCACGCCCCTATATTGATATATTTTATCATGTTGCAGGAAATTAGGCGTGGATGTAATATAATAGCTTATGAAAAAAATACTACTTAGTCTATTTCTAGGGCTATGTCTGTTTTTTATCAGCGTCGGCAAGGTGTTGGCAGTTGGAGATTTAACTATATATTTATTTTATAGCCAGTCTTGTCCTCATTGTAAGGAAGAGCTGGTTTTTTTGAATGATCTTGATAAAAGATATGACAATGTAGATTTGGAGAAATTAGAGATAAGTGAGAGAGAAAATCTTGTTTTATGGCAAAAAACAGGAGAAAGATTGGGTTTAAAAGTAGGAACAGTGCCTTTTACAGTTATAGGAGAAAGGTATTTAGATGGTTATTTAAATAAGGAAACTTCAGGAAAGATGATTGAAGAAACAGTAAAGCAGGCTTTGGAAGAAGGGGCAGTAGATTTAGTAGAAGAGATTAAGAAAAAAATTGAAGAATCAGAAGTTGGGGAAGTAAAAGAAGTGGAGGCAAATAAAATTAGCGATAAGTTAACACTGCCGGTATTTGGAGAAGTGAATGTTAAAAAACTAAGCTTGCCGATTATTACTTTTTTAATTGCTTTATTGGATGGATTTAACCCTTGTGCTATGTGGACTTTACTGTTTTTAATTAGTTTGTTATTGGGAATGAAGGATAGAAAAAGAATGTGGTTGTTAGGTGGAGTATTTATTGGTGTATCAGGAGCAGTTTATTTTATGATTATGGCGGCTTGGCTGAATGTGTTTTTATTAGTAGGTTTTGTTAAATGGATAAAGATATTAATTGGTTTATTTGCCTTAGGTGCTGGTTGGTATAGTTTAAGGGATTGGTGGAGAAATAAGGATGGGGCTTGCAAAGTTACTGAGAGTGAAAAGCGGCAGAAGACATTTGCTAAGTTAAAGAAAATTACTCAAAATCAGAAACTGGTTTTAGCTTTGGGGGGAATAGCTTTATTGGCAGTAGCAGTAAATATGGTGGAGCTGGTTTGTTCAGCTGGGTTGCCGGCAATATTTACGCAGATTTTAATAATGAACAAGTTATCCAGCTGGCAGTATTATGGCTATTTATTGTTCTATATTCTTATTTTTATGCTGGATGATTTAATTGTGTTTATAATAGCGATGACAACTTTAAAAGCTATTGGCATTGATGGGAAATATAGCCGTTGGTCAAGGTTAATCGGAGGAATATTAATGGTAGTAATCGGAATACTAATGCTGTTTAAACCAGAATGGTTGATGTTTGGGTAATTGGTGGACCCGGAGGGATTTGAACCCTCGACCTCCTGCATGCCATGCAGGCGCGATAGCCAACTTCGCCACGGGCCCTAATTATACTATTTTAATTTAGTTGTTTCTTTGTGGTTAGTGTGTTTTCTACAACGTTTACAGTACTTTTTTAAAGTGAGTTTTTCTGTAGTATTGGCACGGTTTTTCTGACTGATGTAATTATGAGATTTACAATCACTGCATTTAAAGGCAATTAAGATTCTTGGTCCTTTTTTAGCCATATTTTCTCCTTTTTATATATTTTACTTGAGCCGCCTGCGGGGGTCGAACCCGCGACCTCATCCTTACCATGGATGCGCTCTGCCAACTGAGCTAAAGCGGCAGGTAAGATATGGAGTATTTTACGATATATAAGCAATAGGGGCAAGGAGGTGATTTTGATATACTTTAGAAGATGGAATATAAGCAGAGGATTGATGATTTATTATCTACATGTAGGGGAGAAATAGTTTGTGCTGGGGCCAGGATTCGAACCTGGGTAGGCTTGCGCCGTCAGTTTTACAGACTGATGTGATTGACCACTCCACCACCCCAGCTAATAAAGATATTATATCAAAGGTTGGAGCCGCCTCTCGGATTCGAACCGAGGACCTATCGCTTACAAAGCGATTGCTCTAACCAGCTGAGCTAAGGCGGCACAAAGATATTTTAACAGGAAAAAGAAGAATAAGGAAAGATAAAAAAGAGCCCCACTAGGTCGTTTGCTGAAAGATGTTCCCCGGATAATACCAGGTGGGGTAAGCTGATCTGACGCCCATTGGGTTGGTCAAATACTTTCTTGAGAGCAAAGCAGTCAAGACATTATGCTTCCCTTTACAAAACCATCGAGGAAAAGCTCTTTCAGATGTCAACGCGCCTTGTAGGGCAGTTGCTGTTTTCACAGCAATTTCATTATATCATGTTGTCAAGTGGGTGGGGTTTTAGAAAGGAAGTAGAAACTGAGTGACAAGGTTGATGACCGGCATGATGAGGCTGATGGCCATGGAAGTGCCGTTAATGGGAATGATGAGCATGATTAGAAGAATAGTGCCATAGTCTTTCATAAAAGAATTGTATTCTTCAGCCCAACTCATTGGCAAAATGCCATAAAGGATTTTAGAACCATCTAAAGGTGGAATAGGAAGAAGATTAAAGATAGCCAAATTGATGTTGATAATAATAATTGGGATTAAAATAAAAGAGATGGCTATAAGAGGAGTAAATCTGAGAAGTAAAGATAAGAGTGAGGCAAGAATAAGATTGCTGGTTGGTCCGGCTAAAGAGATAAGAGCAGAATCTTTTTTAGGATTTCTAAGATTAAAAGGATCAAAAGGGACTGGTTTTCCCCAACCAAAGCGGAAGAAGATAAGCATGAGAGTGCCAATGGGATCAAGATGAGCTAAAGGATTTAAACTGATTCTGCCTAATAGCCGGGCAGTAGGATCGCCTAGTTTGTCTGATACCCAAGCATGGGCAGATTCATGAACAGTAACAGCTACAAGCAGAGCTAGAGCCCAGATAATAAAACTTAACATAATATGTTTACTATGATATCATAAAGCCTGTTATGTCAATGAAATGTCAAAATTGCGATAAAGGAGTTCAATACGGACATTATGTATCGCATGCTAAAAACAGAACCAAAAGATTATTTAAACCTAATTTAAAAAGGGTGACTATTGGTAAAGGTAAGGATAAGAAAAGAATAATGCTGTGCACAAAGTGTGTTAAGAAAATAAAGAGGGATGGTTATAAATAGAGCTGGTTGGTTTTAATATATTGAGCTACTTTTTCAGGAACTAGATGTTTGATGGTTAATTTGTTTTGTAATCTTTTTCTGACCATAGTAGAGGAAACATTGGTGATAATTTGTAAGGGATGATTTAAAAGACTCATACTAGGATAAAGAGGTTTTGGGGGAAAACCAACACGAGGGTAAATATAGAAAGGAATGAGTTTTAATAATTTTTGCCAACTACCCCATTGAGTAAAATTTTTTAATTGATCTGAGCCCATTAAAAAAGAAAAATTGTGTTGAGGATATTTTTGTTGAAGATATTTAACTGGTTCTATAGTATTACCAGACATTTTTTTATCAATTTCACAGGTTTGAGTTTTAATTTTATGGTTTTCTAAGATTTTAGCCATAGCTAGGCGATGTTTAACTGGAGCTAAATTAGTATTTTTGTTAAAAACATGTTGATACATTGGTAAAAGCCAAAGCTCATTTAAACTGGGAATTAATTCAAAAGCCTGAGAAGTGACTAGCTGATGACCAAGATGAGGAGGATTAAAACTAGAACCAAAAAGAGTAATATTCATAGGGTTATTGTAACAGATGTTTATAGCCAGCTAAGAATTGTTTCCAAGAGATGGGGTTTTTACCTTGAAGCTGAACTTGAAGAGGTTGTTGATCAAAAGAAAGAATTTTAAGAGTTTTATTGTTAGGAAGAGTTGTGTGAACGCCAGGCCAAGGATAAAGAGCATTAATTTTTGTTTGTAAAAGTTGAGGATTGGTGGTTAAGTATTGTTTAAATTTAGACCAAGAGATAAAACCGTCTTGCTTAACAAATTTTTTAGCATAAGGGGTGGGTGATTTTAAAGGTTGGTGTTTTGGGGTAATTTTATGTTCAATATAGTCGGGAAGGATTTTAATAAGAAGCTTTGCACCAATAGTAAAACACTTTTTAAGTAAAGTGGCGGAGTTGTCTTTGGGAGAAATTTTAATGGTTTTTTGAGTAATAATTGGACCAGAATCGATTTTATCAGTCATTTGGAAAATAGTGATGCCGGTTTTAGCTTCATTGGCTAAAATAGCTCTGGGAACAGGGGTAGCGCCGCGATATTTAGGCAGTAATGAAGGATGAAGGTTTAAAGGCTTAAGCTTAGAGGAATTTAGTATTTTTTGAGGGATTATTTGACCATAGTCAGCAGTAATAATCAGATCAGGGGTATTTTTAGTAATTTTAGTAAAAACATGCTGATAATGCTGTTTAAGCTGTTTAAGAACAATAGCAGAGTTGGCTGAAGAGCCAAGAAAAAGAATAGAAAGAGAATTGTTTTTCATTTAATAAGGTAGTTCTGCTTGAGTTAATTTGCCTTTTTTATCAGCCAGAAAAATTAGTTCCTGATTGGCTTTAATATGGTCAATAAAAAGAATACCATTTAAATGGTCAAGTTCATGTTGGAAAAATATAGAATGAGGTAAAGTCAGGGTTTTTTGTTTGTTAAGACCTTTTATAGTTTGATAAGCAACTTTGATTTTTACTGGTCGGTCAACAAAGCCGTAATAATTGGGTAAAGATAAACAGCCTTCAAGAAACTGCTGTTTTTGAGGCAAAGAGGAGAACATTTTTTTAGATGATTTTAAAATATGGGGGTTGATAATAATTTCAAATTTGTCATCAGGCATTTTTAAGGCAAAAATGCGCAAAGGCTTATTAACCTGATTAGCAGCTAAACCAACACCTAAAGACTCACCTGTTTCAGGCTTAAGAGTGAATAATAAGTTCTGAGAAAATTGTTTAACCTTGTTAGTTATTTTCTTAACTGGCAGAGCTTTTTTTCTCAAGGTTTTATGAGGATACTTGATTATTTTTAACATTCACCTATTATATCTGAAATTAGCAAGAATGTGATATACTACAGATGTTAATAAATAGGGCTATAGGCCCTGTTTTTTTGTTGTATGGAGAAAAGACAAGGTTATTCACCAGATGGAATTGAATTTAATAGAATGCTAAGAAAAGATTGGCGTGCTTGGGCGTTGCTTAGTATAGCTATTTTTACATTAGGTTGTAGTTTATTGCCATCTGAAGAATCTGTGATTGATAATACCAATGCTCAAAAGACTATGGTAAGAGAGACTCATGAAGCTTATAAAACTTTGGAAATGGATTTGTATATAGAGGGTGTTAATGCAACTCCTGAATATAGTGTGCTGATGCCTACGCCTAGTGCTTTAGTTGAAGATGCAATAAATTCAGATATACAGGCTGAATCTGAACCAGTTGATCCTGCAAAGGAAAAAGTAAAAAATATAGTTGATGATATAGTAAAGTGGACTGATCTTGGGGATTTTGCAAGTGTAGAAGAAGTAGAAGAATTTAAGGCGAGAATATATTTAATTGATGATTCAGTAGATAAAAGTGAAGGGTTGGGAACATCTAATCCTGAAACTAAGCGAATTGGAATAGTTAGAAGACTGGCTGAATCTGAAAATATCCAGAAATTAATATTTTCTATAACTCATGAGTTTATTCACTTTTTATTAACTCCTGAAGATTGGCGCAAGATAGAAATTTTTAATTATGACTCTAGTGGCTCTTTTATTGCTATAAATAATAATTGGCAAGCGTTGGTTTTAAATGTTCCTACAGAAGAGGATGGATCTTTAGATTTTTTAGATGAAGATAGAACAAAACTAGAAGTAAAAGGAGAATATATAGACAATTTTTCAGAGGGAATTGTTGAAATGTTTACTTTTATAATATTAGGGATAAACGATGGTGTTGAAACAGGTCATTATTTTTATGGAGATGTAGAGTTCATAAACCAAGTTGTTGATTTTCTTATAAAAGATAAAGATCGTTTTAAAAGGATCTTTTCATTAGCTATAAATAATGATAAGGAAGGATGTATGATAGAATTTGGGAGAATTTTAAGTGAACTTAGAGGAGAAAGTGTAGCTGAAGAAGACTTATTTATATATGCCTTGAATGAATATATTGACTGGGTTGATAATTCTGTCAGAGCTGACAATAATCCTTCAGGAAAAGAAAGTAATATTGTTCCTTTTAATAAGGAATTAACAATTGGATTGGAAGATTTTCGCGAATTTAATATTAATGAAACTAAAGGTATTAGAAAAATTGATAATAATGATTTTTTAAGTGCGACAATAAATGGTATTCTTCAGCATGATTGTGCTTGGGGTGCTTGTACAGAATAATTAAAGTTGTTGGAGTTTTTGTTTTACTTTTTCTTTACTGAATTTGATGTGGTTATGGTTAAATTCAGAAAATAGATAATTAAAGCACTGAAAGTTGCGTGGGAAAGAATAACTTTGCCTAAAAGATTGGATTGAAAGAGTTGTGGGTTTTTAATATTGATAAAGATTAGCAGGTAAGCTAAAAAAAGTATTAAAAGAGATTTTGTTTTTTTAGTTTTTTGGAAATAGGCAAAGAGAGATAGAATGGGAAAAAAGAGAAAGACAAGATGATGCTGCCAAGCAACAGGAGCAGTAAGAAGACTGAGAGTAATTAAGAGGCTGAATTTAAGTGAGTCAGGCAAAGATTTTTGAATTTTTTTCCAGGTTAAGAAGATGAGGCAGAGGCTAAGGATGAGGAAAATATAGGCTTGAGATTGAGGATGAGAAACTAGACGAGAGATAAGCCCAGTAAGGGCCTGGTTGTAATAATTGGAATTAGCAGTATGGTTGAAGAAGCTGGGTAAAACAAAGAAAAAGAAATCTTTAATTATTTGAACATCAAGAAAAAGAGAGCTGAGGATAAAAGCCAAGGCAGTGTAAAGACAGATTTTTTTGATTAATCCCCAATCTTTTTTTTGAAAAAAGAAAAGGAAAATCCAGATGGGAAAGAGCTTGATTAAAAAAGAAAGAGTGAAGAAGAAAGCGCTGAGACTGTGTTTTTTTTGCTGGTAAAAATAAAAACTGAGGGTGAAGAAAAGTAAGATGAAATGATTGACTTGACCCATAGCAAGAGTGAATTTAGCAGGAAAAGATAAAAATAAAAAAGGAGAGAGAAGCAGGAACCATTTTATAGCTGGTTTTAGATTGTTAATTTTAAGAATTAACCAGAGGCTGAGAAATAAGCTTAGGAGTGAGAGGAAGGTCCAAATATATTGGCCAAATATTAAGGGTAAATAGTGAAGCAGGCTGAGTATTAGGAGAAATGGCGGAGGATTAATAATAGGATTTTGGTTTAGCCGATAAAGGGGAAGATTTTGTTTGAGATATTGACCGACAGGATAATAATAAAGAGCAAAATCTAATAAATAAATTCCTCTTTTGATAATAGGATAAAAAGAGCGGGCGAGAAGAAAGATACTGGAGAGGAAAAATAAAGTTAAAAAAGAAGTTTTAAATTGCTTCATTAAGGAGTTAATTGTTCTAGTTTTTCTTTGACTTTTTCATTATTAGGGCTGATGTAGTCAAGGATATACTGATATTGTTCTTGGGCAAGATCAAGGCGATTGGTTTGCTGGTAAAGAGAACCTAGGGCAAAACGAGCGGCTTCATAATTTGGTTTAAGATTAATGGTCTGAATAAGTATTTGTTCAGCTAAATCATTTTGTTGCATTTGACTGTAAAGCAGACTGAGATTGTAATATATTTTAGGATCAGTAGGAGCCAGAGTAATTGCTTGTTGTAAAGCTTCTAAAGATTGTTGCTGGTATTGAGGATCAAGATTGGCTAAGTAAAAAAAGATTTTAATTCTGGATTTCCAATAATTTAAATGAACTTTGTTTTGAGAAATAACAATGTTACTGTTATTTATCGCCTCTTGAGTCATTTTATCTTTTAGCTGATTAAGCTGCTGAATGGCTTGTTGGTTTTGTTCTGGAGATATGTCTTGGGGCAATTGTTCTATTTGCTGTTGGTAAAGAAGAGCTGTTTTAGCTGAAGCTTCAGCATATTCAGATCGAAATAAAGGTTGTTTAGGAGAGATTTGAACTGCTTTTTGCAACAGCTGATAGCCTTGGGGAATTTGATTGGATTTAATATAGTTTCTGCCCATGTTGTAAAAATAGTCAGCCCGCCAGAGATTAATAGTTTGGATAATAAAATACCCAGTGAGGATAACAACTAAGGTAATTAAAATATATTGATTATTGGAAAGGGTAGGATAATAAGTTTTTTGCTGCTGATGTTTTTTAGCTGGAGTCTGGTTTAAGTCTAGAGCTAAAGCTGGCCAGAGGAAGAAAAATAGAGCTACTGGTACAACTGAAAAACCAAAGAAATTAGAAACAGCTAAGCCAAGAAAGCCAGCCAGAAGGCTAGTATTTAGCATTTGATATTTAGTATTTAATTTAATATTTTTGACAATCCAAACTGTAAACCAGAGAATGATCAGGCAATAAGAAGCTAAGCCAAAAGCACCAGTAGTGGCTAAGAAATTAAGAAATTCATTGTGAGCTTTGTTGTAAAGAAAATCCCATTCAGATAAAAGATTATGAGCAATGGGGCGGAAATTGTAATAAGAATAAGCAAAAGTGGCTGTACCAGAGCCAAAAAGAGGATAGTGTCTCCAGATGTCCACAGCTCCCTGCCAAACCACTTTTCTAATATCAACAGAGCTGGAGCCGCCTAAAGTAATAGATGGCGGAGCTATTTTTTCTGCTGGAGTGGTTTCAGTTGCTGGAGTTGAAGATTGGCGATTGAGAAGCTGCTTAAAAGAAGGAGTAAAGTCAGTGTTGATGAATAAAGTGATGAGTAGTAGATAAACAGTAATTAGTAATGATTTTTTCCAAGGAAAGGTTTTGAGTTTGTTTTTAATTAAAATTAATCCCCAAAAGAAAATGTAGGCAGTGATAAAACCGAGAAAACCAGAGCGGGATTTAGTGAAAAGAAGAGTGGAGTAGAAAATAGTAATGAGTAGAGTGTAAGTAATAATAGATTTTTTAGACTTGGTTTTGAGAAGCAGGGTTATAGAGATAGGAATAAGAACAAGAAGATAAGCGGCTAGCCAATTAGGTTGACCAAGAGTGGAAAATACCCTATTTTGAACATCCTGGACCCAGATATGTTTATCAATGCCAAAATGTTCCAGAACAGCATAAAGAGAAACAATTAAAGCAGTAGTAAGAATAACATGAAGAGATTTTAAAGTGATGAAATAAGGCTTGTGCTTATTAATTAAATTGTTGGTGTAGCTATAGTAAAGAAGGATATAGCAAAAAGTGGACATTAAACCACCGTGGAAGCGGGAATAGTAGCCCCAAATAGAAGTATGAGTGTTAATAGAAAGCAAAGTAGAGATAATTTGGGAGGCTAAAAAAAGAAGAATAGGAATATCAAAGGGGGTGGACTGAAAATCTATTTTCCTGCGGATAATGATTTTAATTAACCAAAAACCGGCAATAATGGCAGTTAAAGCATAAACAGTGAGCATTTTGTTAAACTCAAAAAGTTCATAGTTATAAGGAGTAAGAATTAGAGGGACAATAATGAAAAGAGCATAAAAAGAATATTCAATGATGCGAGTGGATATTTTTTCCAGGTTCATAAACTGAGTATAACATGTGGTAGAATAAGTTTTGAAATTAGAAGTTGGCAATTTATGTTTGATAAGTTTTTTAACATGTTTAGCTATAATTTAGGAGTTGATTTAGGAACAGCTAACACAGTTATTTTCGTTAAAGGTAAAGGAATAGTGATTAAAGAGCCAACAGTAGTGGCTAGACAAAAGAAACAGAAGAAGTTATTGGCTGTGGGTAAAAAAGCCAAGAAAATGCTGGGAAAGAATCCAGAAAATATTGAAGTGATCAGACCTTTGGCTGATGGAGTGATTGCTGATTTTGATGCTACAGAAGCAATGCTGAAACACTATTTTTCCTCTCTGCATCAGCAAGTGGGATTAATGCCGAAGATTGCCAGACCTAAGGTGCTGATAGGTATTCCTTCAGGAGTGACTGAAGTAGAAAAGCGAGCAGTTCAGGATGCGGCTTTAAGTGCAGGAGCCAGACAGGCATTTTTAGTAGAAGAACCATTGGCAGCAGCAATTGGAGCAGGAATTAATGTAGAAAAACCTGATGGTCATTTAGTGGTAGATATTGGTGGGGGGACAACGGAAATTGCAGTGATTTCTCTAGGAGGAATTGTGTTAAATAAGTCTTTGCGGATTGCTGGAGATGAAATGGATGAAGCAATTATTAAATTCTGCAGACTAAAACATGGATTATTATTAGGTGAAATTACAGCTGAGGAAGTTAAAATTGGTATTGGCAGTGCCAGACCTTTTGATAAAGAAAAAAATCATGTGGTGAGAGGTAGAGATATGGAAAAGGGTTTGCCTAAATCATTAAAGTTAACCAGTGTAGAGATTAGAGAAACATTAGCACCGGTAATTCAGGAAATTATTGGTGCAGTGGCAGATACGATTGAGGAAACACCGCCGGAGTTAGTGGCAGATATTCTTGAGCATGGAGTAGTGTTGGCAGGCGGTGGAGCCAGACTATATGGAATTGATAAAGTAGTTGGTGAGGCGACAAAAATGCCTGCATGGGTAACAGAGGATCCTGAAGGGGCAGTGGTGCGGGGATGCGGCAAGTTGTTGAAAAATGAGAAGCTGATGGAAAAAATCAGAGTAAAAAGAGGTTTGAGATAAATGAAAGAAAAATTGAACTGGAGAGTTTTTTTAGGATTATTGCTGGTAAGCGGATTTTTATGGTGGAGTGATGGTAGAGGTTGGTGGAAATGGCTGCGTTCACCGATTGATAAATTAGTACAGCCAGTGCGTCATAAATTGTATATAAGCAGTCAGAAATTATGGGGAAGAGCAGAATTATTGGATGAAGGCTGGCAGAGTTATGGAGAGCAATCAATTATGGAGGCAGAGATAGTTCGATTGAAAAAAGAAAATGAAGAATTAAGAAAATTATTAGGAGCACCATTGCCAGCAAATTGGCAGTTTATTCCTGGTAAAATACTGCAGAAATTGAATGATAAATTAATCATTGGAATTGGATCAGAAGCAGGAGTTAAAATGAATGATTTAGTGATGGGTTTGGTAAAAGTGGAAAATACAGAAACAGGCTGGCTGATTGGCAAAATAGGAAAAATTAAGGCAAGGCAGAGTCAGGTTCAATTGTTGACAGATGAAAATATAGTTATTAAAGCAAGAACAAAAATGGGAATAGAAGGAATAGTTGAAGCAGAAGAAGGAAAATTGTTAATGAAAAATGTATTGCAGGAAAAAAATTTAAATAAAGGAGGTTTAGTTTTAACTAAAGGCGGTGATGGCTGGCTGGCAGATTTGGTAGTGGGAAAGATAAACAAAATAATTAAAGTTGAATCAGCTGTTTATCAGCAAATAGAAGTAAAAGGATTAACAGAACTTGAAAGTTTAGAGCAGGTTTTTGTAGTCCGTTAGTCAGCGACCCAGCATTAAATCCATTCCCTGTTGGTGCATGTCTTTAAGTAATTGAAGTTTTTCTTGAATAGTGATTGTTTGAGGAATTTCTATTTGATAAACAGTTATTTCTGACTGCTTAGAGATGGGTTCAACTTGAGAAGTTGAAGTTTTAACTAAGGATGGATGAGTAGAGTCAATAATAATAGCTTTAATTGCCGGAAGACTGGAAGGGACAATAAGAATAGGGAAAGCAATGTAGAGGAGGACAAGGGTGATAATAAAAACAGTTGAGCGCCAGATAAAACGATGAACATTAGTAAGCATATAGTTAAATATATATTATTGAAAAATATTTTGCTATGATGAATTTTGAATGCAGAAAAAAAATATTTTGTTAATAGTAGTGTTAATTGGTTTGATGTTTTGGCAAAGTAGTGTCAGTAGTATTAATTGGCTGGTGTTGGCAGTATTGTGGCTGGCTCTGGAAAAACGGTGGCTGGAAATTTGGTTATTAGGTTTAAGTTGGGATTTAATAGCTGGCAGACAGTTGGGTTTAAGCTCAGTGGCTTTTCTATTATCAGGATTGTTAGTCTATGGTTATGGTCAAAGATTATCACAATGGCAGTGGTTGTTTTGGTTAATAATAATTGGCATTAGTGATATTTTAACAGCTTTGGTTTTAGGAGATTGGCAGTGGCAGAATACTTTATGGCTGATAGCAGGAGCAGGTTTGGGCTGGTTGGTTTTGAGTTTTTTAAAAAGCAGACAAAGAGGACAATTGAGACTGAAGATATAATTTATGAAATTAAAAAAAATTAAATGGTTTTATGTTTGTTTGTTGATAGTATTTTCAGTTTTAATGGCAAGATTAGTAATGTTAGTAGTAGTGGAGGGAAAGAAATTTAAAGCATTGGCGGAGGAAAATAGGATTAAGGTAATTAATCTACCAGCAGACAGAGGAGTGATTTATGATAGATTTGGTGAATTATTGGTCAGAAATATACCTGAAGGCAGGGAGTATATATATAGTACAGCTTTGAGTCAGGTGCTGGGATATGTAGGTGAAGTGAGTGAGGAAGAGTTGGAAAGGTTTAGTGTTTACTCAATGGGAGATATTATAGGGAAGATAGGGATTGAAAAAGAGTATGATCAGTTATTAAGAGGTAAAGATGGGGGGATTTTAGTAGAAACTGATGCTGATGGTGAAGTAATTAGGGAAATCGGCAGAAGCGAGTCAATAGCAGGGAAGAACTTGCATGTTTATTTAGATGCAGGTTTGCAAAGAAAAGCTTATGAGTTGTTAGAAGCGAGGAAAGGATCAGTAGTGGTTAGTGTTCCGGAGACAGGAGAAATATTAGCCTTAGTCAGCAGTCCGGGATTTGATGTTAATTTATTTGGCAAAGAAAAGAGTGATAATAAAAAAATAGAGAGAATATTAAATGATAAAGATTTGCCAATGTTTAACCGGGCAATTAGTGGTGAGTATCCACCAGGGTCAGTGTTTAAAATTATTACAGCAGTAGGAGCTTTGGAGGAAGGCAAGGTTGATGAAGCAACTAAGATTGAAGATATAGGAGAGATTAAAGTAGGGATATGGAGGTTTGGCAACTGGTATTATGACCAATATGGGCAAAAGGAAGGGATAATTGGGATTGTGAGAGCGATTGCTAGAAGTAATGATATTTTTTTCTATAAACTAGGTGAGTGGTTGGGAATTGTTAGTTTATCTGACTGGGCTAAATATTTTGGTTTAAATAGTTTAACAGGAATTGATTTAGGAGGTGAGGCCTATGGATTAATGCCTAATCCTGAGTGGAAGAAAGAATACAAAGAAGAGGATTGGTATTTAGGAGATACATATATTTCAGCTATTGGACAGGGTGATATTTTAATGACTCCCTTGCAAGTAAATCAAATGACTGGAGTGATAGCCAGTAAAGGAAAGTTATGTAAACCAATGATAGTTAAGGCAGAGGTGGATTGTAAGGATTTAGATATATCAACAAAAACTTTGGAAACAGTTACAGAAGGAATGAGGCAAGTGTGTGAAACAGGAGGAACAGCTTTTCCATTTTTTGATTTTAAGGTGAAAGGAGAAAGGATTGTTACAGCAGGGAAAACAGGAACAGCAGAATTTGGTCAGGTTGAAGATGAAGAAACTCATGCTTGGATGACAATATTTGCGCCAGTAGAAAAACCAGAAATATTAGTAACAGTTATGATAGAAGAAGCCGGGCAAGGTTCTGGTGAGGCAGCGCCAGTAGCTAAAGATATTTTAAATTATTGGTTTGAAAGGCAATGAAAAATATAGAGGAATTAAAATATTGGGTAGGATTAGCTGGAATGAGTGGATTGGGTAGAAAAAGATTTAAATTATTAAAACAATATTTTGGTTCAGTGAAGAGCATTTGGGAAGCAAGAAAAAGCCAATTAGAACAAACTGGGTTAAATAGAAAACTAATTGAAGAATGGGATAATTGGAAGAGAAATTATGATTTGGAAAAAGGGATGGAGGAGGTAAATAAGCGATTAATTAAGGTAATTACTATTGAAGATAAAAAATATCCTAAATTATTAAAAGAGGTTGATATTGCGCCGTTTATCTTGTTTGTGAAAGGCAAAGTGGAGATATTAAATGAAAACTGTTTGGCAGTGGTGGGAACCAGAAAGATAACAGAATATGGGAAAAGTGCAGTTAAGAAGCTGGTGAGAGATTTAGTTAAAGAAAACTTAGTGATTGTATCAGGATTAGCCAGAGGGGTGGATAGCTGGGCGCATAGAGTTTGCTTAGGCAATAAAGGCAAAACAATAGCAGTATTAGGACATGGGTTGGACAGAATTTATCCAAGAGAAAATATTAGACTGGCTGAAGAAATTGTTAAATCAGGCGGAGCTTTAGTAAGTGAATATCCGGTAAATTATTCTATTAACAGAGGCAATTTTCCGGCGAGAAATAGAATTGTAGCAGGAATGAGTTTAGGAGTGTTGATAATAGAAGGCGCGCATAGAAGTGGGACTAAGATTACAGCTAATTGGGCAGCAGATTTTGGCAGAGAAGTAATGGCAGTGCCGGGTCCAATAAACAGCCAGCAATCACAAGCACCAGCAGATTTAATTAAGCAAGGAGCTAAGTTAGTTAATTCAGCGGAGGATGTAATGGAGGAGTTAAGAATAAGTTGATTTTTCTTTGATTGGCGTGGTATTATAGGGCTATTAGAAAATATTATTTAAGAAAATTTATGCCTTTAACTACAGAACAAAGAGAAGAAATGATTGCTCGAGGAATAGATAGCCCTGGACCGGGAGAACTTGGCTTTGTATCATATGATGTTAAAATTAGTGAAGGAAAAAGGGTTCCCTCTAGACTTGTTTCTTCGGAGGAGATTGTAAAACTATCTGAGCATGATTCAAGTAGTGCTGTTCAAAATAAGCTTAATAAAGTTATAGATCAAGCAAGGAAAATGGAACTCAGCGGTGATGAATTAAAAACTTATATATATAATGCTATGAATGCTCAGACTCTTTCAGTAGAAGAATATAAAGAAATGATGGAAGCTAAAAATTCTGATATAGAGGCCAATCGTGAAGTAAATGTTCATGATCAAGGTTCTAATAGTGCTCCTGAATATGGTGATTCAAATTTTGATGATGGTAGTGGTGCTGCTACAAATGAAGGATTTTAATTAATTCATATATTGCCCTTTTCTTGACATGTGTGATATGGTTTGAGAATGAAGTTAGTGATAGTAGAGAGTCCAACTAAAGCAAAAACATTGGCTAAGTTCCTGGGTAAAGAATACAAGATTGAGGCGTCAATGGGGCATATTAGGGATTTGCCCAGTAATAAAATTAATGTGGATGTAGATAATGGTTTTGTGCCTTTTTATGCAGTTGATGATAGGAAGAAGAAAGTTGTTTCTTTATTAAAGAAACTAGCTAAAACTAGTGAAAAAGTAATTTTAGCCACTGATTCAGATCGTGAAGGTGAGGCAATTGCCTACCATGTAGAATATTTATTAGGTGGTAAAGAAGGTGAGTTTGAAAGAATTGTTTTTCATGAGATAACTAAAAAAGCGATTGAAGAGGCATTGAAAAATCCAGGGAAAGTAAATATTCAGCTATTTGAAGCCCAGCAGGCTAGAAGAATCTTAGATAGATTAGTGGGGTACAAATTGTCGCCTATTTTATGGAAAAAGGTTCGTAGAGGGCTATCTGCAGGTAGGGTGCAAAGTGTGGCAATGAGATTGATTGTGGAAAGAGAAAGAGAAATTGAAGCTTTTAAAGCAGATGAGTATTGGGATATTAATGTGGAGGTAAAAAAACAAGCTGAGGAGAAATTTACAGTTAAGCTGGCAAAAATTGATGGCAAGAAAGCTAAAGTGGAAAATGGAAAAGAGGCTAAGAAAATTGAAGATGATTTGAAAAAGGCAGAATATAAAGTGGGAGAAGTTAAAGCAAGATTGGTAAAACAATATCCTGTACCTCCATTTATTACTTCTACTTTACAAAGAACTGCAGGACAAAGATTTGGCTGGAGTGCTAAGAAGGTAATGAGTACAGCTCAAAAGCTATATGAGTCAGGATTAATTACCTATCATCGAACTGATAGTTTTAATATGGCTAAAGAAGCAATAGGGAAAGTACGGGGATATATTAAAGAACAGTATGGAGAAAAATATTTGCCTGAAAAAGCGAATTATTATAAAAGTAGATCTAAGATGGTGCAGGGTGCTCATGAAGCAATCAGGCCGACTAAGATGGGCAAGATTGATAGTGGTTTAGGACAGAATTGGGATAAATTATATAGATTGATTTGGCAGAGATTTACTGCTTGTCAAATGATGCCAGCAGAATTTGAAAAAACAAGAGTAAATGTAGAAGCAGTCCCGCCTAGCGGCGAGGCAGGCAATTATGAATTAAGAGCAGAGGGACAAAGATTGGTATTTGATGGTTGGTTAAAGGTAAATGAAAAATTAGTTCTTAAAAACCAGAGTTTACAGCAATTGCCAAAATTAGATCAGGGAGATTTATTGGAATTGATTAAAGTATTAACTGAGCAGAAATTTACTCAGCCTTCAGCAAGATATACTGAGGCAAGTTTAATTAAAGTATTAGAAGAAAAAGGAATTGGTAGACCATCAACTTATGCACCAATTTTATCAACAATTCAAGGACGGCAATATGTAGAAAAAGTAGAAAGAAAACTTAAACCTACTTCTGTAGGGATGACAGTAACAGATTTTTTAACAAAACATTTTTCTGTAGTAATGGATTATGATTTTACAGCAGGGGTTGAAGATGATTTAGATAATGTGGCTAAGGGAGAAAAAAAATGGGTAAAGATTTTAGAAGATTTTTATGGTCCGTTTGATAAGAAAGTAGCAGATGTGACAGAGAATGTAAAAAGAGTAAAAATTGAAGTAGAAAAGACTGGAGAAAGATGTGGGGAATGTAAAAAAGGAGATATTGTAATTAGAGTAGGAAGATTTGGTAAGTTTTTATCTTGCTCCAGATTTCCTGAATGTAAGTATACGGGGAATTATAAGGAAGTGGTGGAAGGAGTTAAATGTGGAGATTGTGATGGTGAGGTAGTGATTAAAAAAACCAGAAAAGGGAGACAGTTTTATGGCTGTGGGAATTATCCAAAATGTAAATGGGCTTCATGGAATAAGCCGAAATAGAATTGTTTGATGTATTAAGTGGTAGTTGATTGAAGACCTTTATTTCTTCTATAGTGTGAAAATAGTATGATGAATATTTCATGGCAGGTAAAAAAGCGTTCAGGTGAGCTGCAGGTTTATACTGAAGAAAAGATAGCTAAGTCAATTTACTCAGCTCAGGAAAATATTGGAAAAGAAGATGAGCGTCAGGCTAAGCGAATAGCTAAATTGGTGATAGAAGATTTGGAGGATAAATTTAAACAGGAAAAAGTTTTAGGCTCAGATGAAATTGGTGATGTGGTGGAAAGAGTTTTAATTGATAAAAAATTATACGATATTGCTAAGGCATACATTATTGCCAGAGAAAAACAGAGACAGGAAGCTAGAGCAGAAAAAGGCTTGGGAGTTATAGATGATATTGGATTTCCCTATAATTCGATTGTAGTGATGAAAAACAAGTATTTATTAAAAGATGATGATGGGAAGGTAATAGAAACGCCAAAACAGATGTTCAGACGGGTGGCTCAAGCTGTAAGTAAAGCAGAAAAAGGGAAAAGGAGACGGCTAGAATGGCAAGAAAAGTTTTTTAAAGTAATGAAGAATTTGGAATTTTTACCTGGAGGCAGGACTTTGGCTAATGCAGGAACAATTAATGGTCAGCTGGCAAATTGTTTTGTGATGCCCATGCCTGATTCAGTAGAAGGGATTTTTGATTCAGTGAAAGAATCCTCTATTTTAAAAAAGAACGGCGGTGGAGTAGGATTTTCTTTTTCTAAAATCAGACCTAAGGGAGATGTGGTGGCCACAACATCAGGGAAATCAGCAGGTCCTGTAGCTTTTATGAAGGTAGTTAATGAAGTGTCGGAGATTCTTCAGCAAGCAGGAGGTAGGCGATCAGGCAATATGGTGATATTACACGTTACTCATCCAGATATTTTTGAGTTTATTGCCTGCAAAGAAGATGAAACAAAATTAAATCAGATTAATTTTTCTTTAGGAGTGACTGATAAATTTATGAGAGCAGTAAAAAAAGATAAACCGTGGGATCTGATAAATCCAAGAACAGGTGAAGTAGTAAATACAGTGTCAGCCAGATCTATTTTTGAATTAGCAACTTCTTATGCTTGGAAAAGTGGAGATCCGGGAATGATATTTTTGGATAGGATAAATAAAGATAATCCGACTCCGCATGTGGGGGTATTGGAAGCAGTAAATCTTTGCGGAGAGCAACCATTGTTAGCTTATGAAGCTTGCAACTTGGGGAGTGTAAATTTAACAGTTCATTTAATTGAAGTGAAAGGCAAGAAGGGAAATGTAGATTTAGAAGTTGATTGGGAAAAGTTAAAACAAACAGTGGAGGTGGGAATAAGAATGTTGGATGATGTGGTGGATGTTTGTAAATATCCTTTAAGGAAAATATCTAAAGTAGTTAAAAGTAATCGCAAGATAGGCTTGGGAATAATGGGTTGGGCAGATATGCTGGTAAAGTTAGGAATTAGCTATAACAGTTCACAAGCTTTGAAGTTGGCAGAAAAGATAATGAAAACTATCAGAGATACAGCTTGGAAAACTTCAGCAGAGCTAGGAAAAGAAAAAGGCTCGTTTGCTAATTTTAAAGGAAGTTTATGGGAGAAGAGAAAGTATAAATATTTTCGTAATGCAACTTTAACTACAATTGCTCCAACAGGATCAATTTCAATGCTGGCTAATTGTTTTTATGGCATTGAGCCTTATTTTGCTTTGGCGTTTTATAAAGAAGCATTAGGTGGAATAAAGTTGCCAGAGATTAATGAAGATTTACTAGAGTTATTGAGGGATAAAAAAATTCATTTAGAAAATGGATTGTTGGATGAAATAGCTAATAAAGGTAGCTTACAAGGAATTAAAGGAATTCCAGAAAAGATAAAGAAGATATTTATAACAGCGCATGAGTTGGATTTTAAAGATCATGTAAAAATGCAAGCGGCTTGGCAAAAATATACAGATAATGCAGTGTCAAAAACCATTAATCTTAGAGTTGATGCTAGAGTGGAAGATGTGGCTAAGGCATTTATAATGGCTTGGGAAACAGGTTGTAAAGGGATTACGGTATATAGAGATAGTAGTAGAGCAATACAAGTATTGAATGTGGGATATAGTGAGAAATCGGAAATTCGAAGTACGAAATCCGAAAAGAAAAGCAGAAAAGTTAAATCAAAAGATAAGTGTCCGCAGTGTAATACAAAGATGTTAAAAATTGAAGGCTGTGCTACCTGCCCAAGCTGTGCCTTTAGTATGTGTAGTTTGTAATAGAAAGAGATGGTTGACTTAGTAGAGTTTTTTTAGGTAAGGTGGTAAGAGTTTAAAATATTAAAGCCTGCCTGTAATATAAAGGGCGGGATTTTTATGGTTGTAATTGAAACAGATAATACTAGAGCAGAAGTTAGTTTAGAGTTCAAGGTTGCTGATGGAGGTGTATTGTTGGGAGAACCAGAAAAAATAATCTACGGGTCAACAGGAATGACTGTTGGAGTTTTTCAAGATGGAGGATTAGGAGTAAGTCAATTTGTTTTTTCAAGATGGGGGTTTCTTGTTGGTGATAAAGTGGTAATTAAATGGCCGGATGGAGAAGATAGTAAATTTTTTGCAACTAGTGGAGAAAAAGCAAATGAATCTATCAGAGAAGAAACAGCAATAGATTTGCGGCAGGAAGAAGCTGGTATGATGCCGTCCAGTGTGGGATTAGTGGAGGTAAGAAAAACAAAAGAGGGAATAATGATTTTTCCAGCTAATGAAGATTCAGCAGTTGTAGGCATGTTGATGCCTTATTATTCTAGTAGATTTGGAGAAATGCAGGAGAAAAAGTGGAGTGAAGAATTGCAAGAAAATGTTATAAGAAGAGCAATTGAGAAAATTTTGGCTATGCAAGTAGAGGCGCAGTTGCCAGAAGATAAAAGTGTAGTGGAAATCACACAAGGATTAGTTAGGGTTACTTTAGAGAGAGCGTTAGATTGGTACATAAAAGAAGAAGATGAGAGTTACGGAGATAAGACAGGCAGGCTTTTAATAGAAAAATTAGATGAATTATTAGATGATGAAGATTTTATTGAGGCTTTAGAAAGTTCAGGTTTAAAAGATTGTCATGGTGATCCTCGACTTTGGGATAATGGATATTTCGTGGTTAATGGAGAAATGAAGATAGAACCGGTTATTGCTGATCCAGTTAGATTATGGTTAAAAGAAGAAGAACAATGGAGTGATTATCATATTACTCCAGAAGCGTTTAATATAGGCTTAGCTTTAGCTAGACTTTATACTGATCCTGAGCAAGGGTATTTGTTTGAAGCTGGAGTTGAGGAATATAAAGTTTTAAAAGGAATTGAGTCTGAAGCTGAAGAAAGATTGTTAAATCTGGGTATTGTTTATGGAATTTTAGTAGAGATTCTGGTTCAAAAAAACAGAGTGTTAGAAGCAGGTAAAGAACTTGACGACCAGATGGACGGCAGTCCGAGTATTAATGAATATTGGGAGAAAATAAATGAGTTAGTAGAAAATAATTTTATGGAGGGAAAATGATGAGAAGGAATGTTCTAATAGCGATGGGTAATTCATCCTGCGGAAAGTCGGAATTATTAAAAATTGCTCGAGCTAAATTTGGAGGTGAAGGACTTGATTTTAAGATGATAACTGATAGACAATTGTTAGCCATGAAGGTGAAGGAAGATATTGAGAATGGATATGTAATAAAGGATGTGGAGGATAGAAAGGCACATGTTAGTAAGTATGCAATATGTTTTAATCATGGAGTAGAAGATTTAAACAGATCTGAATTTTGGGTAAGGGATGGAACGTTGTTAAATGAGGCGCATAAATTAATGGCAAATATGGCTGTTAATGGCATAGAAGAGGGAAATTCATTAAATTTATTACTTGAGTGGACTATTGCACCAACTGTAAAGAAATTTGCTGTTTTACCTCAAGGTAGTGTTCCATTATTACAAAGCGCAGAGGATGGAGTAAGGTTGTTATGGGAAGTTAAGAATGATGTAGTGCCAGGGGAAATAGTAATAGTGGGTATTGATGCAGATTTTAGATATCGAAAAGAAAGGAATAAAAGAAGAGGTGCACATATGATTGATGCTGATTTTTTTAACTTTGCATTTAATGATGGGAAGGAGGGAGAAGGGAAATTAAATGAATCTCAGATAAAAAGATTAGGTAGAATTGGAATTACAGCGATGGATTATAACAATAATTATGATGATCAGAGAGGATATATAAAAGAAATGACAGAGACAATATGTCCGTGGGTAATTCAACAATTTAAAGAAGGAGGTCGAGGTCATCCGGAGAGAGAAAGATAAAAAGGGTGTGGCCTAGCTTGATTTTATTGGTTAATTTCTGTAGTTTGAAACAGTATGGTTTTATCGGATAAAGATATTAAAAAGGCTTTGAAAAGCGGGCGGATAAAAATATCGCCAAAACCTGATTTAAAATTACAGCTGGGTTCTTGCTCAATTGATTTACGGTTAGGAAGAAAGTTTAGAATATTTAATCATAGTGAACATCCATATATTGATCCGAGAAAGCCAAAATTGGCAATGGATATGACTAAGGAAGTAACAGTTAGTGTGCAAAAGCCTTTTATTCTTCAGCCTAGAGATTTTGTCTTAGCTACAACAATTGAAAGTTTTTCTTTACCCGATGATTTATTGGCTCGGTTGGAAGGCAGATCAAGTTTAGGAAGATTGGGAATTGTAGTTCATTCAACTGCATCTGTTTTTGATCCGGGCTGGAATGGAGTGGTAGTAATGGAATTGGGTAATTTAGGGAGAATGCCGGTAGCTTTGTATCCGGGAATGAGAGTGTGTGCTTTGACTTTTGAAGAGTTGAGTTCTCCAGCAGAAGTTCCTTATAGTAAAAAAAAGAAAGCTAAGTATGCAAATCAAAATGCACCTGAGGAAAGCAAGATAAGTTTGGAAAAATAAAAATGAAAAATCATGTTTCAAAAGAAATTGCTTTATCGGTTTTAAAAGCGATTTTTTCAGCGAGAGATGTGATTAGATTGTCAAAGATGAGAGGAATAATAATGTGTGGTTATCCTGGGTGTGGAAAGAGTACCATTGCCCGGCTTTTAGGAGATGCTTTTAAATTTGAAAGATTATCAACAGATCAAATTAGAATGGATGAATTATTTAAAGGACAAGAGCATCGTCAAGCTTCAGAACATGAAAGAGTGATGATTTCCAGATATATGGTTTATGAAGAGTTGAGTAAAAGAGTGAATAAAAAATTGAATAATTCTCATAGAGTAGTAATAGACGGAACTAATTTAGATTCTAAGCGCTGGTCAATATTGGGAGGGATGTTAACTAAAGTACCGCAGAATAGAGTGGCAATAGTGATGCTAAGGACTCCAGAGTGGATAGTTAAAAAAAGATTTATGAATGTCAGCAAAGAGAAACATGATCAGTGGTGGAGTGTTTATGATTATTGGAAAAAATATGTTAAACAAGGTAAGGCAAAGTTTCCTATACAGAAAGAATTGCCAAGAGTAAAGATAATTAGACCTAAAAGATATGCGATTAAAACATTTGAATGGGTAACTGATATTAAGGCTATTTTATGGGATGTAGATGGAACACTGTATAAAGATACAAAAGAATTAAGAGAAACGTTTGATAGGCCATGCATTAAAGCTTTTGGTAAGGCAAGAGGTTTGAGTAAAAAGAAAGCTGAAAAAGAATTTTGGAGGACGTATAAAAAATTGGGGAGCAAGACTAAAACTTTAGAATTAGCGGGAATAGATGCTAAAAAATTTGTTAAAGATTTAGTGGCGGAGATAGAGTTTGATAAGTTTCTAAGAAGTGATAATAAGATGGTAAAAACAATTAAGTCATTAAAGCATTTAAAGCATTTTGTTTTAAGTAATGCCGGCAGAAAAGAAACAGTAAAAAAATTAAAGGTAATAGGAATACCTTTAAAATTATTTGAAGAGATAATGGTAACTTATGAATTTGCTCATATAAAGCCGGATCCAAAAGCTTTTTCTACTGCAGTGCGAAAAATGAAATTAAAACCCAATCAAGTATTAACTATAGGTGATAGAGAAAAGACAGACATTATTCCTGCTGAAAAGGCTGGTTTAAGAACTTGTATGGTTTGGGGAAATTGTCAGTATGCTGATGTTAGTTTAAAAGCAGTTTATGAGGTGGCAGAATTATTTGGTAAAGAAATTTAATTTATGAAATTTAATGCTATAGAAAAAAAGTTGATTCAATTAATTAAACAGCAATCTTTAAGCCTTAGTCATAAATTTGATCATTTAAATAGGGTGGTTAAGTATGCAGTTGAATTGGGAAAGATATATAAGGGGAGGCGGGAAATATTAATAGCGGCAGGGTTACTGCATGATTTAGGCAGAGGTAAAACTGAATATCGGGGAAAGCAAAGCGCGGAAATAGGAGCAGAATTAGCAAAACCTTTATTAAAAAAAGCAGGCTATTCAGTTAAAGAGATAGATTTGATATGTCAAATAATAGCAGAGCATGATCAACCTGAGTTTCATAGTAAGTTGATTGAATCCCGAATTCTAAAAGATGCAGATTATTTAGATGGTTTTGGGGGAAGAGGAATAATGCGGTCAATAATGTATGCAGGAGAAACAGGAGGAGGAATTGATGAAGCTGTTAATAGATTACGCAGGAAAGGAAGAGAAAGATTGAAAGGTTTAGAATTATTGGAAAGTAAAAGACTGGGTTGGAAGTTGCACAGATTTACAGAATTGTTTTTAGCTGAGTTTGAAAAAATAGAAAGTTTAAAGTCAGTGACCTATGCCGGGAAGTTTATTGTATTGGAGGGGATTTCCGGTTCAGGTAAAGATACGCAAGCAGAACTTTTATTGCAATATTTTAAAAATAAAGGAAAGCAAGTGTTGTTGGTAAATCATCCGACTATGTTTTTGAAAAAATTGTGGCGATTGTGGCGATTAGAAGCAGATGATCGATTGAGTGAAGCATTTTTAATGATGGCTGATCGAGTAAGAATGGTGAAGGCAAAGATATTACCAGCGCTAAATAAAGGAGAGATAGTGATTTCTACAAGATCATCAATAAGTGCACAAGTGTATCAGCAGGAAGAAGGAATTCCAGCAGAATTTTATCGTTATTGTTTTAAGTTTGAGCCAATAGCTGATTTATTGATTTATTTAGATTTATCAGTTGAAGAAGCTTTAAGAAGAACAGATGCGAGAGTGAAGATGAAAAAAGAAAAAGATAGAGGCTTTTTTGGCAAAAAACAGGAAAGACAACAGAAATTGTTTAAGAAAATATTAAAGAAATATTCTAATGTAGTGAAAGTTAAAGCAGAAGGATCAATAGATCAAGTGCATCAAAGATTGGTGGTTGCAAGTGGAGAGTTGATTGGATAGGATTATTAAAATTATATTTATGAATTCGATTATAGTAATTAAGGAAAGATCGTGGAGCCAACTAAAAGAGCTGTTTAGAAAAGCTGAACTTCATGGAGATAACAAAGTATTGCCATATAAAAGAGCCAAAATTGAGTCGAGAGTGATTGAGTTTAATAAAGTTAAGCCTTTATCTTTGTACGTATTAAAACAGAAAATTGATTTTCAAGAAAAACTAAGAGAGCAATTTTTAAAGCAAAAAAAGATTGATACATTGGACTTAAATGGTAAAAGAGGCGGATTGGTATTTAGGCTTAAGGGTGAAAAAAAAGAATGGAAAATGGCACCACCAATTGTGGAAATATCTAAAATAGATGGAGGGATGCCGGTGTTGTTGGACGGACAGCATAGATTTTTGCTGGCTAAAAAATTGGGCTTGTCTATTAGAGTGGTGTGGATAGAAAAGGTTTTAGAAGATGTGCCAGTGATTGCTAAACCAGTTGAGTGGACTAGGGTAAAAAAATTAACCAGAGTGCCAGAGGTGATTAAAAAAAGAGACTTTAGATATAAGAGGTTAAAAGACTTTCCTGATATATCAAGGTTTTCAAAAGTAAAGATTACTGAGAAAAACAGAAGATATTTTTTTTATAGAGATTTGAATAAAATTACTTCAAGTGCAGTAAGAAGATCTGATGAGAATTAATTTTTTGAGAAAGAAAAAAATTATTGAAATTTGATACTTGACATTGTTTTGTAAAAGTAAGTATAGTTAATTCCCAGAGCCCAAAGCTCTGGTTTTTTAAAGGGAAAAATGAAAAAGATACTTTTTATACCAACTAATAAATTTATAGAAAAATAGTCACCACCCGATTGGGTGGTTTTTTTAAAGGAGTAAATATGAAAGTAAGACATTTATTGAAGATTACAGATTTATCAACAGCTGAAGCAAAAAAGGTTTTAAAGTTATCACTTCAATTAAAGAAAGAGTTGAAAACTAAAGGGAAAAATAAGCCAGTATTTAAACAAAAAACTTTAGCGATGATTTATGAAAAGCCAAGTTTAAGAACTAGAATTTCTTTTGAAATTGGCATGACTCAACTTGGCGGACATGCAATTTATTTAGGTCCAAATGATATTCAAATGGGAAAAAGAGAGTCAGCTGGTGATGTGGGAATTGTGACTAGCTCAATGGCAGATTTAATTATGGCAAGAACTTTTAAACATGAAACAGTAGTTGATTTAGCTGAAGGATCAAGTGTTCCGGTTATAAATGGATTGTCTGATTTAGAACATCCTTGTCAGATTTTAGCGGATTATTTAACTATTTTAGAAAAATTAGGGAGGGTAAATAAATTAAAAATCGCCTATTTAGGAGATAGTAGTAATAATGTAACTCATTCATTTATTTTATTATCATCTATGTTTGGTAATGAGTTTAGAACTGGTTCACCTAAAGGTTATTGGATGGATAGAGAGATAGTTAAAGAAGCAAAGGAAATAGCTAAAAAAACTAAAGCTAAAATTGTTGAAACAAATGATCCTAAAAAGGCAATTGAGGGAGCTGATGTAGTAGTGACTGATACTTGGGTGAGTATGGGTAATGAAGCTGAGAAAAAGAAAAGATTAAAAGTGTTTCCTAAGTATCAAGTAACAGAAAAATTAATGAACATGGCTAAGAAAAAATCTATTTTTATGCATTGTTTGCCAGCTTATAGAGGAAAAGAAGTAGCTGGTAAAGTGATTGACGGGCCACAGTCAGTGGTGTTTGATGAGGCGGAAAATAGACTGCATGCGCAAAAAGGCTTAATGGTGTTTTTAGCAAGTAAAAATAAAAGGAGATATCATGACAAAAACAGTTAAAAGTCCAATTAATGGATATAAGGTTAAGACTTTTGATGGCGGTTTTAGAAGTAAAAGTATGGTGTCGATTAATCAATTTACTAAAGCTAGTCAGATTAATAAACTGTTTGCAGTAGCAAAGAGAATGGAGAGAATTGTTAAAGCAAGAAAACCTAATAAGATTTTAAATGAAGTAACTATAGCTGAGCTTTTTTATCAACCTAGTACTAGAACTTTTACTTCTTTTTTGGCAGCGGCCAGATGGTTAGGATGTCAAAGAGTGATAGCAATTCCAGGGATGACAGCTTATTCATCAGTTGTAAAAGGAGAGTCTTTACGAGATACAATTCAATCAATTGAACAAACAACAGCTTGTGATGCAATTATTATTCGTCACCCGGAAAATAATTCAGCTTATGAAGCAGCTAATTTTGCCAGTGTGCCGATTTTAAATGGAGGTTCAGGTAAATTAGAGCATCCAACTCAAGCGGTTTTAGATCTTTATACAATATATAGAAAAATGGGTAAAATGAAAGGTTTGAAAGTAGGTATGCTGGGGGATTTAAAGTATGGTCGAACAGTTAAATCTTTGGCTAAAATTTTAACAGTAGTGGATAAAAATCCAAATTTTTATTTTATTTCTCCAAAGGTTTTAAAAATGCCCAGAGAAGAAATTAAATTATTAAAACAAAGAGGAGCTGAAGTAACTGAGACAGAAAATTTGAAAAAAGTATTAGGTGATTTGGATGTGTTGTATGTAACCCGAATTCAAAAAGAATGGTTTAAGACAGCAGCTCAGCAAAGGCTTTATAAAAAACTTAAAGGTCAATATATTATTTCTCCTAAACTGCTGAAAAAAGCCAAGAAAAAAATGATAGTAATGCATCCATTGCCAAGAGTTGGAGAAATTAGTTATGAGGTTGATGAAGATTCAAGAGCAGTTTATTTTGAAGAAATGCGTATGGGACTTTATACAAGAATGGCTTTATTAGGATTATTAACAGGAAAGATAAAATAAGAATGAAAAGCATTAATTACCAGACAATGTTAACAGATGTAGTGGTGATTGGAGCTGGTGGAGCTGGATTAAGAGCAGTTGTTGAGGCAGCCAAACAAGGTATTAAAGCAGTTTTATTAGGTAAAGAAATATTGGGTTGTGCTCATACAGGTATGGCTATGGGGGGAATGAATGCGGCTTTAAATGCTCCAGCAACAACTAAACAACATTTTGAAGATACGATTAGTGGAGGCTGGAAAATGAATGATGAGGTTTTAGTAAAGTGTTTTGCTAAAGAAATTCCAGACAGAATAAGAGATTTGGAAGATTATGGCTTACTATTTGATAGGCAGAAAAATGGAGATTTTTATGTTTGGAAAGGAGGCAAACAAACAGAACCTTTAAATGTTTGTGTGGGTGATTATACTGGTAGAGAAATGATGCAGGCTTTGGTTGATCAGACTAGAAAATTATCAATTGACTATTTTGATGAATTTTTCATATCTAAGCTTTTAGTTAAAAAAGGAGAAATTTTAGGAGCTTTTGGGTTTGATCTTAAATCTGGAGAGTATGTATTGTTTAAAGCACCAACTGTGATTTTGGCTACTGGAGGAGCAGGAAGAATGTATAGAGTGACTACTAATGCGGCTAGTAATACAGGAGATGGCTATGCTATGGCTTTGGATGTTGGAACAGAGTTGATTGATATGGAGATGATTCAATTTCATCCTACAGGAATGGTGTTTCCAGATTCGGCTAGAGGATTATTAGTAACTGAAAAAGTTCGTGGGCATGGAGGAAGATTAAAAAATGTTAATGGAGAGAGGTTTTTAAAAAGATATTATCCTAAGATGATGGAATTAGCTGGTAGAGATGAGATTGCCAGATCTATTTATCAAGAAGTTAAAGAAGGTAGGGGGACAAAAAATGGCGGAGTATATTTAGATACAACTCATTGGATTAAAGGTGAAGTGGAAGATAAAATTCCAGATGTGTTTGAGCAATATATGAATGTAGGAGTAGATATTCGAAAAGAACCAATGGAGGTTTATCCAACAATGCATCATGTTTGTGGGGGAATAAAAATTGATGAAAATGGAAAAACTAATGTTAAAGGTCTTTATGCAATTGGTGAAGTGGCAGGAGGAGTTCATGGAGCAAATAGATTGGGTGGAAATTCTATTGCTGAAGGGCAAGTGTTTGGCAGACGGGCAGCGATAGATGCAACTAAATATGCAAAAAAGATTAAACAAAAAGATAGTAGAGATAATAAATTAAAAAGTGAAGTTAAAAAAGAAATTAATAGAATTGAAGGATTTTTGCATAGAAAGAATGGTGTTGATACTTATAAAGTTGAAGAAAATCTTAAAGATGTAATGTGGGATAATGTGGGAATTGTTAGAGATTATAAACGATTGATTAAAGCTGATGGAGAAGTAAAAAAATTACAAAAATTATCAAAACAGGTTAAGGTGAAGATAACTTCAAGAAAGAGAAATAAAGAACTTCAAGATGCATTAGAGTTAAGAAATATGTTAATTACAGCTCAATCGATTATTGCCCCAGCATTATTGCGTAAAGAAAGTAGAGGTGCTCATAGTCGTATAGATTATCCTGAAAAGAATAATAAATTTTCAAAAAATATTATTGTTGAAAGTCAAGGAAGGGTTATGATTACAAAAACTGTAGTTCCGAGGCGAGTGAAAGGATGGCAATAATGAAAGTTAAATTTTCTATATATCGATTTGATAAAGAGATTAATGATAAGTTTTATTATCATCAATTTAAAGTGCCTTATTCTAAAGGAATGACATTATTGGATGTTTTAAATTATATTCAGCAAAATTTAGATAAAACTTTAAGTTTTAGATGGGAATGTAGAAGTGGAATTTGTGGTACCTGTGGAGTGATGGTTAATAATAAGCCAGTGCTTTGTTGTAATTATAAAATTAGGCCAACTAAGAAAATAATGATAGTTGAGCCTTTAGCTAATTTTCCAGTGGAAAAGGATTTAATTGTTGACTTAAAACATGTTTTAGAAAAATTTAAAAGAATTAGACCTTATTTAGAAAAAGATAAAGAAGTGGTAGTTACTAATATTAAAGCTAATAAGTCTAAGCCATTTAGAAAATGCATTGAGTGTGGTTGTTGTATTGCTGCTTCAAAGATAGTGAAAAAAAATCCATTTGATACTCTTGATCCAATGGCCTTAGTTAAATTAGCGAGATTTGTAACTGATCCTCGTGATAGTTTGAATAGAAAGAAAATAGCTAAAATGGAAAATATAAATAAATATTCAATAAGTGAGGGTAAGAAATTGTGTAAGGCTTGTCCACGATCGATTCCGATTGATGAAGCAATTGAGTTATTAAAATCTAAATAAAAAAAATAATGATAATTAAAAATGGAAAATTTGTTACTCCTAAAGGGGTATTTAAAGGAGATTTATTAATTGAAAAGGGTAAGATTAAAAAATTTGGATATAAACTAAAAAGTAATGATAAGGAGTTTGATGCAAAAGGTAAATATATTATTCCAGGATTGATTGAAGTTCATGGACATTTAAGAGAGCCGGGAATGACTGATAAAGAAACAATATTGACTGGTACTCAGGCAGCAGCAGCAGGAGGAGTGACAACAATTATTGATATGCCCAATACAAAGCCGCCAACTACAACAGTTGCTCGGTTAAAACAAAAGATTGAGAAGATTTACCCTAAAAGATCTTGTATTGACTATGCTTTTTTTATGGGAGTTTCTAAAAAGTCTTTGAAAGAATTAGAAAAAGTTGATTCAAAAATGATTGCTGGAGTTAAATTATTTACAGCTGGACATGAAACAGTGCCGACTACTATTCCAGATGATAAAACCTTAGGTAAGATTTTTAAAATTTTAGCAGAAAGGAAAATTATTGTAGCGGTTCATGCAGAAGATCAGTGGTTAATTAATTATTATAAAAAAAAGATTGAAATGTTAGGAAAAAGTAATGCTGCTGTTTGGTCTGAATTGAGGCCGATGTCTGTGGTAGTGGCAGCAGCAGCAAGAGCAATTGCTTTAGCTGAGCAGTATGGAACAAAACTATATTTACTTCATTTATCTACTCCAGAAGAGTTTATTTTAGTTGAAGCAGCAAAAAAAAGAGGGGTAGATGTTTTTGCAGAACTGGTGAGTTATCAGTTAATTTTTAATACGGGAGATTATAAAAAATTGGGTAATAAGATAAAAGTTTCACCAGCAATTCGAAGTCTTAAAGATCAAAATAATATGTGGCAATTAATGGAAAAAGGCCAAGTAATTGATGTTTTATGTTCAGAACATACTCCACATGAATGGAAGACAAAGAATCAGCCAGATGTTTGGAAGGCTCAGTCCGGCATGCCGGGAATTCAAGAAACTTTACCAGCATTGATTAGCCAATGGGTTAAGCGTTTTAGTAAGAAAAATTTAGAAGCTGGATTAATTAGGATTGCTCAACTTAGTTCAGAAAATCCAGCTAAAATATTTGGATTTAAAACAAAAGGGTCAATAGAGATAAATAAAGATGCAGATTTAGTTATTTTAGAAACAAAGAAAACTTGGACAGTAAAGAAGAAAGATTTATTTTCCAAATGCGGCTGGTCAGCTTATGAAGGAATGAAGTTGATTGGCCGGCCAATAGCCACTTTTGTTAGAGGAAGTTTGATATATAATGATGGTCAAATAATAAGTAAGCCACTGGGAAAATGGCTTAAATAGTATGATTATTCAGAAAAAATTGTTATTGTCGATTGGCAGAATTAGTGATAAGAAGAGTTTGTTGCTTTTATTGAAAAAACTTGATCAGAATAGATTTAATCTTTTGGCCACAGAGAATACTCATAAGTTTTTAAAGAAATATAAGGTTAAGTCAGAATTGGTGTATAAGATTAGTCAGTATCCTAAGAAACCTAATTTAGCAGATTTATTAGAAGATGAGGTTTTTGATGTAATTATTAATATTCCGATGAGAAGAGGACAGATTAGAAATGGAGAGTATTCTGATGGCAGAATGATTCGCAAGGCGGCTTTAAAAACAAAAACTGTTTTGATTACTGACTCTGAAGTAACCATGGATTTTCTAAAGAGTTTATTATGAAAAGAAAGTTGTTTCGAAAAGAATCAGATTTTTTAGGAGCAAAGTTATTGTTTGAAGACTTGTATTATGGAATTCAGAGCTTGCGGGCGATTCATAATTTTCCAATGACTGGGCGATACGTGAATAAGGAATTAGTAAGAAATATTTTGTTGATTAAGAAGGCTGCTTGTAAAGCAAATAGACAAACAGGTTTATTATCGGCAAAAAAGGCCAAGGTAATTATTAAAGCGGTAAATAAATTATTAGTGAGTATTGAGGAAGAATTTGAAGCTTTTTTTCCTCTTGATTCGATTCAAGGGGGAGCTTATACCTCTTTAAATATGAATGTAAATGAGGTGATAGCTAATTTGGCTTTAGAAATTTTAGGAGAGAGAAAGGGAGATTATAGCTTAATTCATCCTAATGATGATGTGAATTTAAGTCAGTCAACTAATGATGTGGTGCCGACAGCTATGCAATTGACTACGATTACTTTGATTAAGCAAACAGTGAAGTCAGTTAATAAGTTGGATAAATTATTAACTGGAAAAGCAGATGAGTTTAACAAAATTGTGAAGTTGGGAAGAACTCATTTGCAGGATGCAGTGCCGATAAGTTTAGGAGCAGAGTTTAGGGCTTATGCAGAGGCAATGAAGAAATCAGGTAAAGGCTTAGAGAGTTTGATAAAACCATTATTGACAATTGGTTTAGGAGGAACAGCAATTGGTACTTGTCAGAATGCCAGCAAGAAATATATAGGAATAGTAAGAAAAGAGTTGGCAAAAATAACTAAGCTTAAATTAGTAACTGCTTTGAATTTAGTGGCAGCGACTCAAGACCAAACGATTTTTAGCAGAGTTTCATCGAGCTTAAAAATATTAGCGATTAATTTATCAAAGATGGCTAATGATTTGAGATTATTATCAAGTGGACCAAAAGGAGGAATTGGAGAGATTGTTTTGCCGGCATTGCAACCAGGATCTTCGATTATGCCGGGTAAAGTTAATCCAGTAATGCCAGAGTTAGTCAAACAAATATATTTTTTAGTAATGGGGAATGATTTATCTATTTCTTTAGCTTGTGAATCGGCGCAATTAGAATTAAATGTAATGATGCCGACAATGGCTGATCGATTAATTGATTCTTTTGGATTAATAAATAATGTGATGGAAGTTTTTGGAGAGAAATGCATTAAAGGAATTAGGGTAAATAAAAAAACTTGTAAGGAAAATTTAGAAAGATCAACTGCTTATGCAACTGTTTTGGCTAAAAAAATAGGTTATGATGAAATGAGTAAAGTAGTGAAAGAAGCAGAAAAGACAAATAAAACTTTACGTGATATTATTTTGAAAAGGAAATTAATGTCAATTAAAGAATTTAATAAAATTATTAAAGGAGAAAAATATGAGTGATGTCGTGGATATTTTAAAGAAGATTGGGGCAGTGATTACTGATGATCATTTTGTTTACACTTCAGGTAAGCATGGGGAGGTATATATTAATAAAGATGCATTATATCCGCATACTAAAGAAACTTCAGAGGTGTGTAGATTGATGGCAGAAAAATATAAGGATGAAAAAGTGGATGTGGTAGTAGGACCGGCTTTAGGAGGAATAATTTTGTCTCAATGGGTGGCTTATCATTTGACAGAAATGAAGGGTAAGGAAGTTTTGGGAGTGTATACAGCTAAAGATGAGTCAGGTAATCAGGTTTTTGATAGAAGGGGTTATGATAAATTAGTTAAAAATAAGAAAGTATTAGTGGTAGAGGATTTAACGACTACTGGAGGATCAGTTAAAAAATCAGTAGATAGTGTTAAAGCAGCTGAAGGTGAGGTAATTGGGGTTTGTGTGATGGTGAATCGAGATCCAGAAGGAGTGACTTCAGAAACAGTTGGAGCTCCATTTACAGCAGTAGGAGTATTAAAAGCAGAAGCATTTGATGAAACTGAATGCCCTTTTTGCAAAGAGAATCGGCCGATTAATACAAACATTGGTCATGGTAAAGAATATTTAGAGAAAAAGAAGAAGTAAGATGAAAAAATATAAAATTGGTGTTTTTGGATCAGCAATAAATGAGAATAATAAGACAATAAAAAAAGCTAAAGAGTTAGGGAAAGAATTAGGGAAATATAAAAATAAAGTGATTGTAGTTACTGGGGCATGTTCAGGTATGCCATATATGGTTGCAAGCCAGTCGGCTCAAGCAGGATTAGAGATATGGGGATATTCTCCAGAAGTAAATTTAAAGCATCAGAGAGAATTTACACCTAGTGATGATATTTCGATTTATAAAAAGTTAATTTATGTACCAGGAAATTTTGAATTAATGAATCAGCCTTTAGCTTGCAAGAAATATCGCAATGTTATTTCTACTTTTAATTGTGATGCAGGAATTATTATTGCTGGCAGATGGGGAAGTTTGAATGAATTTACTAATTTGATGGCTTTTGGTAAAGTGGTTGGAGTTTTAGCTGGCACTGGCGGCATAGCTGATGAATTGAAGATGTTAACAAAAAAAATTAAGAAGAAAAGGTGTGGTAAAGTTATTATTAATAGTTCACCAAAAAAATTGATGGAAAGAATAATATATGAACTTTCAAAGTAAATTAGACAAGATTGTTAAGAAAAACAACTCTTTGTTGTGTGTGGGTTTAGATTCTAATTTTGATAAATTGCCGAAAAAGTTTAAAAGATTAAAGTATCCGCAGTTTGAATTTAATAAATGGATAATTAAACAAACTGCTGATTTAGTTTGCGGATATAAGCCTAATGCGGCTTTTTATGAAGCCAGAGGAGATCAGGGAATAAAAGAGTTAAAAATGACAATGAGTTATTTAAGCAGGTATTATGGGGATATTTTTACAATTTTAGATGCTAAAAGAGCAGATATTGGTTCAACTAATGAAGGTTATGTTAAGGCTATATTTGATTGGCTGGGATTTGACGCAGTGACTTTACATCCATATTTAGGCAAAGAAGCCATGGAGCCATTTTTAAGTCGTAAAGATAAAGGTTGTATTATTCTTTGTCGAACATCTAATCCGGGAGCAGGTGAATTTCAGGATTTGAAGACTGGTGGAAAAATGTTGTGGCGAGTGATAGCAGAGAAAGTAAGAGATGACTGGAATAAAAATAATAATTGTATGTTGGTAGTTGGAGCAACTTATCCAGAAGAATTAAAAGAGATTAGAAAAGCAACAGGAGATATGACATTTCTGGTACCAGGAATTGGAGCACAAGGCGGAGATGTAGAAAAAACAGTTAAAGCAGGCTTGAATTCTAAAGGAGCAGGGATGATAATTAATTCTTCCAGAGGGATTATCTTTGCAAATAATCCAAGAGAAGAAGCAGTTAGATTAAGAGATGAGATAAATAAGTATAGAAAGAGTTAGAATATATAGTAATATGCTGATATTTTCAGGTTCATCAAATAAAAGCCTGGCTAAGAAGTTGGCTAAGAGCTTGAGTTACAAGTTAGGAAAAGTAGAATTGTCCAGATTTGCTAATAATGAAGCCAGAGTATGGATAAAGGAAAAGAAGATCGGCAGAAAAGCAGTAGTAATGCAATCATTATCTCAGCCAACTGATCATCATTTAATAGAATTTTGTTTAATTTGTGATGCTTTGAAAAGAAAAGGAGTAAAAGAAATTATTGGCGTAATTCCTTGGTTGGGTTATTCAAAGCAGGATAAAGTATTTCGAGATGGAGAACCATTATCTGTAAAAGTGATAGCCAAAATATTACAGACTGCAAATTTAGAGAAAATTATTACCTTTGATTTGCATAATTTAGCAATTCTAGGATTTTTTGACATTCCTTTGATTAATTTGTCAGCTAATGGATTGTTTACAGAGTATTTTAAAAATAAAGTGGATGAAAATACTATAGTGGTAGCACCGGACGCTGGATCAGTAAAATCTTCAAGCAGTTTTGCTCAAGAATTGAGAATAGATGTAGCATATATTGATAAAAAAAGAGATTTGAATAGTGGGAAAGTAATAATTAAAGGAATAAGCGGGAGAGTAAAAGGAAAAAATGTTCTGATAATAGATGATATGCTGGTGACAGGATCAACTTTGATTGAAACTGCTAAATTTTTAAAGAAACAGAGAGTTCAATCAATTAAAGTAGCAATAACGCATCATTTGTATGTTCCAGGTGTACAGAAAAAAATTGATAAAAGTAAAATTGATGAATTAATTGTAACAGATACAGTGAAGCAAAAAAACAAGTCAAAGAAATTGAAAATATTAAGTGTGACAGAAATGTTAGGAGAAGCAATAAAGTGATGGTTGACAAACTATTTTATTTTTATTATTCTAGAGTAATAATTATGGGCTAAAAAAAAGCCCATTTTTTGTTTTAAAATTTATGTTACCTGAGAATGAAGATAGAAGAATAGTTGGTATAGGAGAGAGAGTTGAGCAATTAGAAATTGTTTCTTCTGATGAAGCAATTAATTTAATTGAACAATCTGATCAGAGTGCAACACGGAAATTGTTTATGAAGTTAGTAGTTGAAAATAGTTCTGCTTTTTGGCATTTGTTTGAAGGAGGTGAAGAAGCCTGTATTTTAGATGCTTCAAAATTTTATAATCAAGGAGTAGATGTTGTCTTGATGAATGGCATAGTAAAGGATTTGACGCGTCAATTGACTGAAATTGAAGCAGATATTTGTTTAACTGCGGCTGCTAGTGGAAATATTATTACGTATGAATTAGCTGACAAATTAAATATTCCTGAGGTAGTTTATGCTAGAAAAGGAGAAACATTAATTCATAAACATAGTGGATCTTTATCAACTCATGGTGATTCTTATACTGGAGGTTATGAAACACAATTGGTGGTAGCTCGTGATTTATTGAAACCAGAAAATAGAGTGTTAGTAGTTGATGACTTTTCTGATAGAGGAAAAATGGGTTTGGCTTTGATGGGATTAGTTGAATTAGCAGAAGCTAGAGTTGCAGGATATGTAGTTGGGGTGAATAAAAAACCTGCTGGTGGAGAGATAGTTATTGGAGATGAATTAGATAGATTAGGAGTAGGAAGAGATAAATTTGTTTATTTTATTGGCATTGATAGCATGGGTACAGGAGTAGTGCAATTTGAAGGTTTTAGTGCTGGATTTAGTTTAATGCGCGATGAAGTTAACAATTTATGATTATTGTTGTTGACTTTGGGTCGCAGACAGCACATTTGATTGCTAGAAGAGTGAGGGATTTGGGAGTATATAGTGAAATAGTGTCACATAAAATAGGAATAAGAGAGTTGAAGAAAAAGAAAAATCTTTGTGGAATAATATTTTCAGGTGGGCCGGCCAGTATTTATGAAAAAGGATCGCCTAAGATTGATAAAAAAATATTTGAGCTAGGAATTCCAATATTGGGAATTTGTTATGGAATGCAGTTAATGGCAGATTATCTAGACGGCAGAGTTAAATCCAACAGTGAAAAAGAATATGGCGGAGTGGAAGTAAAATTAAAGAAAAATTTATTGTTTAATCAATTAAAGACTAAGCAAAAAGTATGGATGAGTCATGGAGATCAGGTAATGAAGCTGGCTAAAGGTTTTTCATCTTTGGGAAGATCAAAAGGAACTAAGCATATAGGGATGGTGAATAAGCAGAAGAAGTTTTATGCAATTCAGTTTCATCCAGAAGTAGAACATACTGTTAAGGGCAGGAAAATATTAGCCAATTTTTGTTTTGATATATGTAATTGTAAAAAAAATTGGGATAAAAGAAAGTTTTTAAAAGAACAGATTAAAGAGATAAAAGAGAAAGTGGGAGATGATAGAGCAATATGTGGGTTGTCAGGAGGAGTAGATTCTTCTACAGCTGCGGCAATAGTATATAAGGCGATTGGTAAACAGTTAAAATGTGTTTATGTAAATACTGGTTTAATGAGATGGAAAGAAAATGAGCAAGTAATTAAAGATTTTAAAGCATATTTTGGCAAATCTTTAATAATAGTAAAAGCTGAAAAGCAATTTCTTAGAGCATTAAAAGGAATAGAAGATCCAGAAAAAAAGAGAAAAACAATTGGGAGGTTATTTATTAAAATTTTTGAAAAACAAGCTAAGAAATTAGGAAGAGTTAAATTTTTAGTGCAAGGAACAATTTATCCTGATGTAATTGAAAGCGCTAAAAAACATGACCCAGCAGTAGTAATTAAAAGTCATCATAATGTGGGAGGGTTACCGGAAAAAATGAGATTAAGATTAATTGAACCCTTAAGAGAGTTATATAAAGATGAGGTGAGGAAAATAGGAAAAAAAATTGGATTACCTGAGGAAATTGTGTGGCGACAGCCTTTTCCAGGTCCTGGATTGGCAATTAGAATTAGAGGTAAAGTAACTAAAGAAAGATTAGATAGATTAAGATTAGCGGATAAAATATTACAGGAAGAAGTAAATAAATTTAATTTAGGTAAAGAGATTTGGATGACTTTGGCAATTTATGTGCCTTTAAAAACTACTGGGGTTAAAGGTGATGGTCGGAGTTTTGAGGAAATGATTGCTATTAGATCAATTGTTTCCAGTGATACAATGACATCTGATTGGACAAGACTGCCTTATGATTTGTTAGCCATAGTGTCTTCAAGAATTGTTAATGAAGTAGAGGGGATAAATAGAGTGGTGTATGACATTACTACTAAGCCGCCGGCAACAATGGAATGGGAGTAAGAAGGGCTGGTATAATAAAAGCATGGACAAGATTTTTGAATTGATTAAAAAAGAGAAATTAAGGCAAAAAGAACAGCTACAGATGATTCCGTCTGAAAATTATGCTTCAGCTGGAGTAATGAAGGCAGTGGGTTCTTGTTTGATGAATAAATATGCAGAAGGATTAGCAGGCAAGAGGTATTATCAGGGAAATAAAAATGTGGATGAAATTGAAAGATTGTGTCAGAAAAGAGCCTTGGAAGCTTTTGGGTTAAGTGAGGATAAATGGGGAGTGAATGTGCAGGCTTTGTCAGGTTCACCAGCTAATTTAGGGGTATATAATGGCTTATTGGAGCCGGGAGATAAGATTTTGTCAATGTATTTGCCTGATGGCGGACATTTATCTCATGGCTGGCAGATAAAAGATAAAAAAATAACTTTGGTGTCTAAAATCTGGAAGATTGGATTTTATGGGGTGGATAAGAAGACTTTAGTATTTGATTATAAGGAAATTGAGAAAAAAGCTTTGAAGTTTAGACCTAAGATGATTATCTGCGGAGGAACAGCTTATCCTAGAGAGATTGATCATAGGAGCATGGGAAAGATAGCTAAGAAAGTTGGAGCATTTTATTTAGCTGATGTGGCTCATGAAGCAGGTTTGATAGTTGGCAAGGCTAATAAATCGCCTTTTGCTGATGCTGATGTAGTAACCATGACAACTCATAAAACTTTGCGTGGTCCCAGAGGGGCGTTGATTTTTGGAAAAAGAAAATTAATGGATAAAATTAATTCCTCAGTATTTCCAGGGATGCAGGGAGGGCCGCATATACACAGCATGGCTGGAATAGCAGTAGCTTTAAAGGAAGTTAAGACAGAGTCTTTTGCAAAATATGCAAAGCAGGTAGTTAAAAATGCCCAGATTTTGGCAAAGGAGTTGAAGAAAACAGGATTAAAAGTAGTCAGCGGAGGAACAGATAAGCACTTAGTGTTATTAGATTTAAGGAGTGTGGGAGTTTCTGGATGGATAGCGGCTTGGGCTTTGGAGGCAGTAGGGATTATTGTTAATCGTAATACAGTGCCGTTTGAAACAGCTTCTCCATATTATCCCTCAGGATTAAGAATGGGGACACCGGCTTTAACCAGTAGAGGAATGAAAGAGAAGGAGATGAAGATAATAGCTGGCTGGATAATTGAAGTGATTGAAACAATGAAGCAGGAAAAATTACCTGAAGATAAAGATAAAAGAAAAGAATTTGTTAAAAACTTTAAACAAAGGATATTTAAAGATAAATTTTTGTTGGGTATAGGTAAGCAGGTAAAAGAATTGGCAATAAAATATCCAGTGCCAGGAGTGTAAATGGTAAAGATAATAGATGGTGAGAAATTAGCTAAAGATAGAGAGATTGATTTAAAAATAAAAGTGGATCAATTAAGAAAAAAAGGAATAAAACTTAAGTTGGTGACGATAGTAATGAAAGATGATGAAGCTGGATTGTTGTATTCTAGATTAAAAGAGGAGGCTGGAGAAAGAGTAGGAATAGAGTTGGAGAAAGTATTGATAGAGGGCATAGAGGTGAGGAGGATAGTGGAGTTGGTTAGGGAATATAATAAAGATGAAGAAGTTAGAGGAATAATGATTCAAAGACCATCAGTGAGATGGGGAAAAAGTAAAGGAATGAACAGGCAAGAATTTGAAGACTGGTGGAATCAGATAGTGGAAGTAATTGATGGGCAAAAAGATGTGGATGGATTAAGAAAAGATTCTAAGTTTTTAATGGCAGCAGTTAAAGCAGTAGTGTTGGTGAAGAAAGAAATAGATAAGAAATGGGATAGTGTGGCAGTTGTAGGCAGTAAAGGAATGGTGGGAAGTAAATTGATTGAATATTTAAAAGATAAAGGAGTGGAAGTAAAAGGAGTGGATTTAGGAGATGATTTAGATAAGTTGGTGGAAGCAGATTGGATAATATCAGCTACAGGCAAAGAAAATTTGATTAAAGAAGAAATGGTGAAAAAAGGAGCAGGGGTAATTGATGTGGGTTGGCCTAAAGGAGATGTGGACTTTGATAATGTAAAAGAAAAAGCTGGAGTAATTACTCCAGTACCAAGAGGCATAGGGCCGTTAACTGTTATTAGTTTACTTGAAAATTTAGTAGAAAAAGTGTATATTAAGGATTAATTCACACATCTGTTAATCTCCCTGAGTATGATAGCAGATGGAGGAAAAAGGGAGAGAAAGGAAAAACTCTCTTGGGAGTTTTTTTGATTTATGGCTAAAAAAACAAAAGATTATGTGATTAATTTAAAAGACTTGCTTGATGCAGGTTGTCATTTTGGACACCAATCTAAAAGATGGAATCCTAAAATGGAGGAATATATTTTTCAAAAAAGGGGTGGAGTGCACATTTTTGATTTAGAAATTACAGCTAGGAAATTAAAAGAGGCAATGGAATTTGCCAGAGATTTAACAGCTCAAGGAAAAACAATAGTTTTTGTAGGCAGTAAAAGGCAGGCAGCAGCAATTGTTAAAGAAGAGGCAGAAAAATGCGGCATGCCTTATGTGGCAGAAAGATGGTTGGGTGGAACAATTACTAACTGGGAGGAAATTAAGAAAAGAATAGATAGGTTAATGGATTTAGAAAAAAAGAAAGAAGCAGGAGAATTGAAAAAATATACTAAAAAAGAAAATGTTTTGATTACTCGGGAAATTGAGAAATTAAAAAGATTTTTTGGCGGTTTAGTTAAGTTAAAAGGAAAACCTGATGCTTTATTTATAGTAGATGTTAGAAAAGAGATAGCAGCAGTTAAAGAGGCAAAGAGAAAAGAAGTAGCAGTGATTGGTATGGTAGACAGCAATGCTGATCCTGATATGATTGATTATGTAATTCCAGTTAATGATGATGCAGTCAGGTCAATAAAATTAATAGTATCTAAATTAGCTGAAGCAGTTAATGATGGCATGGGATTAAAAGGGAAAACTCCAGTAAAAAAAGAAGATAAAAAGAAAAAGGAGTAATTATGAGTAAAGTAACTATGAAAGATATTAAGAAACTTAGAGATGAAACTCAGGCAGGAATAATGGAAGTAAAAAAGGCTTTGGAAGAGGCTAAAGGTGATGAAAAAAAAGCTAAAGAGATTTTGAAAAGAGAAGGCTTGACAAAAGCAGCTAAAAGAGCTGATAAAGCTACAGGAGAAGGGCAGATTTATTCATATATTCATAATGGCGGCAGAGTGGGAGCAATGGTGGAAGTCAGATGTGAAACTGATTTTGTAGCAAAAGGAGATGTTTTTCAGAAATTATGTAAAGAATTGGCCATGCAAATAGTGAGCATGAATCCTAAAAATGTTAAGGATTTGTTAAAGCAAGACTATATTCGTGATAGTTCTAAAAAGATGGAAGATTTAGTTAAGGAAACATCAGCTAAAGTTAAGGAAAATATAGTAGTTAGTAAGATTGTTCGATTAAACATTTGACATGAAGCTAAAAGCCTTTAGGGCGATTTTTAAGCTTTTATTGACGGTATTGAGTTGTGGATTGTCTTTGTTAATCGTTGACAAAGTGTTGACTGTTACTGGTTATGAGCCTAAAAGAATTTGGTATAAATGGGTGTCTAAGGATAAGTTTTATAGACAGGATTCAAAGAGAATATGGGCTTTAAAGGATGGTTCTCCTGATTCTTTGGATTTAAATGATAAGCATGGATTTAGAATGAATAGATTACAAGGATTTAACTCTGAAGATAAGCGGAAAAAAGTTTTCTTGGTTGGAGATTCTTTTATTTTTGGAGGCTATGTAAGAGATATTGAAACAGTAGCTTATTATTTTCAAGAGAGACTTAATTATGATGATTATAATGTGACAATAGTTAATGCTGGAGTGCCAGGATACGGAGCTGGTCAGACTTATATATATTTGACAGAGGAGCTTATACCTAAGTATCAGCCAGATGTAGTAATTTGGAGTTTAAGTGTTAATGATTTATGGGATGATTCTAAGAGATCGATGCATTTATTGATTAATGATAGATTAATTAGATTTCCAGTTTGGACTAATGGGATTTATTTACAAGGCCTAATCAAGGAAAAAATAGAGAGAGCCTATTATGAGAGTAGAGTGGTAAATTTATTGGTTTATGCTTTGCAAGAATTTGATCTAGTATCTTTACTTGAACCAGACGATAAGCAGTTAAGAATAAAGAAGACTAAATTAATGATTGAGAATGTTAAGAAAAGCGGGATTCCGTTATTAGTAATAATCGCTCCTAGTCAAGAAGTGATTAGTTTTTTGGAACAACCAGATTTTTATCAAGAAAGCCTAGATGATGATTATTTGTTTTTAACTAAACTAAGTAGTGAGTTAACAGATTATTATGATGCTAATTATGGTTTGATAGCAATGAATAAGCTGTTTTTGACTGCTGATATTTTAGAGCAGACAAATGTGTTAGGGGCAAGATTTTTGTCCGATCTGTTTTTTTTAGATGAACGATTGGAGCAAGGGTCTGTGTTTGGTTATCGTCATCTGTCTGCTTTGGGAAATAAAGCTTATGCAGAATTGCTTTATGAATATTTATCTAGGATGAATTTGTAACAAATATTAATGATTGTTGATTGTAATAAAGTTAGTAAATTGTTAAACTGAGAATAAATATGGATGAAAGTGTGTTTGTTTCTGGTAAGGAGAAAATGGAAGATGTTTTATCTTTAGTAAAAGAAGATTTAATGGGGGTGCAGACAGGCAGAGCTAAGCCAGCATTAGTGGAAGGAGTGAAAGTAGAAGCTTATGAAGGAACATTATTAGAGATTAGAGAACTAGCTAATATTTCTGCGCCTGATCCAAGTAGCATTATGATTAAACCTTGGGATGTGAATTTATTGGAAAAGATTGAAAAAGCAATCAGAAAATCTGACTTGCAGTTAAATCCAGTAGTAGACAATGATTTAATTAGAATTAATATTCCTAGTTTAACTGAAGAAAGACGGCAGGAATTGGTGAAATTGGTAAAGCAAAAAGTAGAAGCAGGCAGAGTAATGTTAAGACAAGTGAGGATTGAAGTAAAAAAAGAGATTGATAAGCAAAAAGATGAAGCAGGAGTAAGTGAGGATGATGTGCATGATATGTATGATAGACTGCAGAAGTTGCTTAAAGAATATAATGATAGATTGGAAGAGATGGAAAAGAATAAAGAGAAAGAATTGATGGAGATGTGATGCTTTCAATAATTTCTTTTTTAATTATTCTTTCTGTTTTGGTTTTGGTTCATGAATTGGGGCATTTTTGGATGGGAAGAAAATTTGGAGTGAAAATAGAAGAATTTGGCTTGGGTTATCCGCCCAGAGCTTTAGCAAAGAAAATTGGAGAGACTATATATAGTTTGAATTGGCTACCTTTAGGGGGATTTGTTAAATTATTAGGAGAGAATGGAGAAGAAGAAGGGAAAAAATTATCTAAAACAGAATTAAAAAGATCGTTTTTTACACAAAAGAAAAGGGTAAGAATAACTATTTTAACAGCAGGGGTGATAATGAATTTTTTATTAGGAGTAGTTTTGTTTGCAGCTATTTATACAAAGATTGGTATTCCTGAAGAAGTTAATTATTTAAAAGTTTTAGGAATAGGAGAAGGATCGCCAGCAGAATTAGCAGGAATTAAAGCAGGAGATAAAATTATAGGGATTGAAAATAAAGAAGATGTTTTTCAAGGAGATAAAAAAGAATTAACTAATAGATTTATTGAAGTAGTGAATAGTAAAAGAGGAGAAGAAATTAAGTTTATTCTAGATGAGAATAGAGAGATAATAATGACACCAAGATTAATAGAAGATATACCTGAGGGACAAGGAGCTTTAGGTGTATCAATTACTAATGTAGATTTAGTACAGTATCCATATTGGCAAAGACCATTTAGGGGTATCTGGGTGGGTTTAGAAGAAGCATGGGCATGGGGAAAAGATATATTAGTTTCTTTAAAAATAATGGTGGTTAAAGGAATTCAGGGAGAAGCGCCAAAAGATGTGGCTGGTCCAGTGGGAATTTATCAAATTTCCAAAAGTGTAGTTGAAGAAGGAATATTAACAATACTGCAGTTTGTAGCAATTTTATCTATAAACTTATCAGTATTGAATTTATTGCCGATTCCAGCTTTAGATGGAGGTAGATTGCTATTTATTGCAATTGAAACAGTTTTTAGAAAAAAAGTAAGTCAGAGAATAGAACAAACGATACATTTAGTGGGTATGATTATATTGTTAGGTTTAATGGCATTAGTGACGATTAATGATATTAGAAGATTGATTGGGTGAGATGAATGATTATGGTTGAGTTTATAATTTAATGATTAAACAATGTCCGAATCTAAAGTTGCCAGGCATTTCAATGACTGGCTCTTTTTTGCTTTTAAAAAATTCGTTAATTGCTTTTTTAACGCCTGGTCCGTCAATATAATTATGTGACATAATTGCTCCACCTTTATTCATTCTTGGATAAAAAAAATTTAAACAGTTTAAAGTGCTTTTATAAGTATCAACATCCAAATGAACAAACGAGAATTTTTTGTTTTTAATTGGTTTAGCGCTAGCAGGACATATTCCTTTATAAATAAAAACATTTTTATTTTTGCTAAAATAGTTTTTGAGAGATCTAAAAGAGGATGTTAATTCTCCCTTTTTTATATATGAATCATCGTTATTGTCAACTGCAGGAATGCCTTTAAAAGTATCGAATAAATGTAAAATTTTCTTTTTATCTGCATTAAAAATAATTTTTGCTGATCTTCCTTTGTATACTCCAACTTCAACAAGATCTCCTTTGATTTTTTTAACACTTTCCACGACTGTAAATATTTGATAGGCCTCAAGATCGTCTTGAAGCAGATGCTTTTCAGCTTTTATTTTTTTTATTAGATTTATAATATTTTTTCTTCCGGCATCAATGTGATAAGTTGTGATTATTTTATCTTTTTTATATAAAATATATCCTTTTTGTTTAGCAATATTTACTACATTGTTAACAATAATTTTTTTTGAGAATTGAGGGAGTAATGTAAATAATTTAATTAATTTATTAGAATTCATATTGCTATAACTATGACAGTAATTTAGTTAACTGATATTTTAAATGAGATTTTGAAAGTAGCCAGTTATTTTTATAAATTGATAATTTTGAGAGAGATTGCTTGTTGATATTTTTTGTTGTTGAAAAATAATTGAAAGCTTTAGCTAGTCTTTTTAATCCTTCGTTTATTTGATAAAAAGATAAATTACTAAAGGAAAGACGGAAAAACCGGTCTTTTTCTTTTGATTGAGAAAATGCTCTGCCTGGCCCGAATAGGATTTTATATTTTAAAGCAATTTCCATAAACTTATAAGTATTGATAGGTGATTTAATCCAAAAATAAAAACCACCCAAAGGCGTTTCCCAGGAGAAAGAGGAATCTAAATAATGTTTTAGGCATTTCTCCATGAAATTTTTTCTTAAATGATAAAGTTTTTTTATTTTTTTATGATAATGTTTATAGTTATTTTTAATAAATTTGTATAGAACAATTTGCATTAAGTAAGGTTGGAATAGTTCTATAGCCCTTTTTTTTATAGTCAATTTTTCTATGATTTTTTCGTCATGAGAAAAAATCCATCCGATTCTGAATCCCGGAGCTATTATTTTTGAAAAACTACTCACGACTAATGTTTTTTTATATTGTTTAAAAAATGGAGCAGGTAGTTTTTGAGAATTATTTAATCCTAGCCATTGATAACAAAGATCTTCAACAATAAAAATATTGTTTTTTTTAGCAATTTTTATTATTATTTTTTTGTCTAATGTTGACATATTTTTACCTGTTGGGTTGTGATAATCAGGATTAAGATAAATTACATTTATCTTTTTTTTCTTGATAAGTAATTGAAAGGAAGAAGTGTCTAGTTTTCCTTTTTTAAAAGGAATTGTAAAATACTTTCCTTTTAATAATTCCACTACATGTCTAAATCCAATATAGCTTGTATCTTCAGAGGCAACTCGGAGTTTATTTCCTTTATTTTTTTCATCTAGCATTTTTAGAATTAGGTATATACCTTGTTGGGCCCCAGAGGTAATAAGAATTTTATGCCAAAGTTTAGTGTTTTTCATTAAAACTTTTGCAATTATTTGCCTTAGAGGATTATAGCCGCGTGGTGAAGCATAATTATAAATTTCATTACTGTGGTTTTCCATTGTTTCGTGAGTTATCTTTTTCAATTTTTTTAAAGGAATTATATCTTTACTCGGAGTGCTGTCAAAAAAAGAGATTAAACCATCAATATTGATAGCTTTATCTAATAATTTTTGCAAGTCAGATGCAGAAAATTGTTTTTGTGAATTCATTCAATTTTTAATTTAAGTTTTTGTTTTTTATACTTAATTTTGCCTTAATTTTATCAGATTTTTATTATTATATAGTATATGATATGTTAAAGTGTTATCTTTTTTTATACTTTATAAGTAATTTTGATTTTGAAAATATGGATTTTTGGATAGACGAAAAATAATGACCAGTATATTTTTAAAGACTAAATTTTATTGGGATAAAATTTCCCAAGATGACTGGAGAGAATTACATTTTCCATGGAGACCTAGTAATCAAGAAGTCAAGAATTATCAAAAGTATATTTTAAAGTATAGGCAAGAAACTGGGAATAATGTTTTATTGGGGTCTACTCCGGAAATAAGAGAGATTTTTGCTAAAAATAATTTGAGTTTAGATATTGTTGATAATTCTTTAAAGATGTATAAAGCTATGTCTAATTACATTCATGCAGTTAAAAAAGAGGTTTATTATTCTGACAATTGGATGAAATATTTTGTTAAAAGAAAAGAAAGATATTCGATGATTGTTGGAGATCTTGTTTTCCGCCTTTTATCCAATAAAGATCTTAAAAGATTAGTAAAAGGATTAAGTTTCTCTTTGGTTGATGGTGGTTATTTAATAACTAGAAATCACTATACTTTTTTAAGTAAATATGACCAGCAATTAACTATTGAGAATATTAATAATTTATTTTATTTTTACAAAAATAGAAATGTCTCTAAAGAAGAAATTGTTGATAGATTATTTTTTGATTTGAGTATTTTTTTCATATCTTCTGATAATTTTTTTAATTTAAAAAGCATGCGTAAACATTTGCAGAATATAATTAGGGATTGTTGTTCAAAAAAGATTATAAAAAAACTAAATTTATTTTTTGATAAATGGGAAGGGACACAATTAAATTATTATGTTCGTTCTAAGAAATTTATAGAATCGATAATGAATGATAGTTTTAAATTAATAGATTCATATAGGAGTGATTTGTTTTTTAAACAATCGATAGAGATTAGTGTTTGGAGGAAAATAGGTATTTAAAAAAATTTGGTTTTTGGATTTAGGGTATTTTATTTTTTTCCATTATAATTTTTGTTAATTTTTTTACGCCTTTTTTAATTTGACTTTTTGATAGGGCAGATATGGATAAACGAAAATTATTATATTGGGGATTTTTATAATAAAAAATATGGCCTGGTATAAAGGCAACATTGTTTTTTAAAGCTTTATGCAGATATTGTTGAGATTTAAATTTTTTTGAACCTTGTATCCAAACGTAAAAGCCGCCTTTGGGATTTTCCCATGTAAACTTATTTGACAAATATTGTTTTAATAATTTTAATAGCAAAGCTAGTCGTTTTTGATAAAGTTTTTTTATTTTTTTTTGATGATTTTTAAAGTTTTTTGAATCTTTTAAAAATTCTGCAACAATTAATTGATTAAGACTAGGAGTAAATAAATCTTCGGCTTCTTTATACAAGGTGAGTTTTTCAATTAGAGAGTGTGATGCATTTATCCAACCAATTCTTAGTCCTGGCGCAATGATTTTGGAAATAGTTCCGATTGAAATTGTTGATTTTTTATCAAAGCTTTGGATAGATGGCAATAAAGAAGATTGATAGTTTAAAAATCTATAAGTTTGATCTTCTATGATAAAAAAGTGATATTTCTTAGCAAGAAAGGCTAATAATTTTCTTTTTTCTAAAGAAAGGGTTTTCCCATCAGGATTAGAGAAATCTGGAATAACGTATAGTAAATGAGGACGGATATTTTTAATCGCTTTTTCTAATTGTTGCTTAGATAGTGTATGTAGTGATAGCGGGAAGATGTTAGCCTTTTTAGTTATTAATGGTAATTCAATGCCTAAATAAGTGGGATTAGGGATAATAATTTTACCTTTTAATGGAATTAATGCATCGATGCTTAGTTTGATAGCTTGTTGAGCACCGTTAGTAATGAGAACATCAATATTGGAAACGTCAACAAATTTTTTTAAAACTTCTTGCTTAAGAGAGGGTATGCCGCTGGCGGAAGAATAGTCAAAAATATTTTTATAATTAATTATTTTTTTAGTAATTTGTACGAGTTTTTTATGAGCAATTGAAGATATTTTAGATTCTGGGCGACCACTAGCGAAAGAAATAATGTTTTGCTTATTGCCTTTCTTGATTAAGTGATGCCATTGTTTGATTTTTAAAGAATTAACTTTATTTATGTTCATATCTATATTTAAATTATATATAATATATAATATATAATATTTTTAATAATAACTGATATAGAGTTCGTGAGAATGATAATTTGGCAAATAAGTTTCAGGATAAAATCTATAGTGATTTAGTTAAAGTAATTAAAATGATAAAAGAAAAGGCGAAAATTGTGTTGATGCAAGTATCGGGCAAAACTGATGAGTATTGGAAACTTTATCCTCCACTTGGACTGGGCTATTTGGCTTCTTATGTAATTAAATATGCGAAGATTCCTCGGAAAAATATCATTGTTGTTGATAGCAATATGCCCGATATTTTGAATATCATTGAGGCTTTTAAGCCAGATATTATTGGTTACTCATGTTTTAGTAATAATTATAAAAAAACTATTTCTATCGCTAAAAAAATTAGACAAAGAGTTCCTTGTGCTTTATTCATGATTGGAGGGGTTCATATTTCTCTTTTTCCTCAAACTTTACATTCTGTATTTGATTTAGGTGTTCCTAGAGAAGGTGAAGATACTTTTCTTGAAATTGTTAAGTTGTGGTCTAAGTATAAATGTCAGCAGTCAGTTTTAGTTTTTTCAGATGTAAGAGGGATAATTTATCGAGAAAAAGGGGAAATAAAAAGGACTTTAAATAGACCAATGATCTCTTTAGAAAAGATTCCTCCTATAGAGTGGAGTGTGTTTTCAAAATCATTTTTTAGATATGAGGTGGTTAAGGATAGCAATATACAATCGTGGAATGTTTATAAGGTTTTTCCATTATTTACGTCTCGTGGCTGTCCATATAATTGTGTTTTTTGTGCTAGGAATGTTCTTTGGAAAAGATTAAGATATTTTTCTGTGAAAAGAGTAGTAAAAGATATTAAAATTCTTTATGAAAAGTTTGGAGTTACTGCAATTCAGATATGGGATGATACTTTTACTTTATCAATTCCCCGTTTACAAAAATTAGAAAGAGAACTCAGAAGGCAAAAATTATTAGGCAAAGTTATATTTTATCGTGTTTTTGCCAGAACGGATCTTTTTGATCAAAAAATGGCTGATCAATTAGGAAGAATGTTTATAAAAAGTGTTGTATTTGGTTTAGAAAGTGGGAGTGAGAGAATTTTAAAATATTTAAAGAAAAACACAGTTGAGATTAAAGATACTTATAGGGCGATAGAGTTGTGTGAGAAAAAAAGAATAGGATTTATTGCTTGTGTTATGCTGGGAATTTCTAGGGAAACAGAACTAGACATGAAAAAGACTTTGAAATTAACAGAATATATAATGGGGAAAAAAACATTGGAAATATTAGATCTTTGTAAAGCTGTTCCTTTTCCAGGAACAGAACTTTATGAGTATGCTCTTAGAAAAAAATTACTTCCTCATGATTATGGTAGAGTTATGAAACATTTTTCTTTAACTGATGGTATGAATAGTACGCCAATGTTGATTAAGGGCAAGAAAGAAATTTCTATTTATCGAAAGTATTGGAGGAAAATTAAGTTAAATGAGATTCTTTCAAGAGAGAGAAATCAAAGACAGAAAGATTATAGAAAGTCAATTAAAAAAATGATGTATTTAAATAGTCAAGAAAGAAAATTATTTATTTTTAGAATGATAATTCGACAATTAAAATTTGGGAATGTAAATTTTTTGGCAAATTTTTTTCTATATAAACTTAAGAAAATTGTTAGAAATTGATGATTTTTATTTATTGTTGTTTAATTAAAGAGAGTATAAATAATAATTATGATGTGAATAAATTAAAAATGACTTCTATATATATGAAAATTTTTATATGAGCATAATTAGAGATGAAGTAAAGTATTTTTTGGAATTGTTGTGGATAATGACAGAAAAAGAGTTGAAAGCTCGCTATAAGCGTACTCTTTTAGGTATTTTATGGTTAGTGGCTAATCCTTTTCTACAAATGATTGTTATTGGGTTTATTTTTACTTTTATTATCAAGAAACCAATTAAAAATTATTATTTTTATCTTTTTATTGGTCTTTTGGTTTGGAATTTTTTTTCTACTTCATTAATTAGGGCAACATCTAGTATTGTCTATGAAAGATCTTTAATCAAAAAATCTGTATTTCCAAAATCTGTAATTCCACTATCTGTTATTTTGTCGAATTTCGTTCATTTTGTGCTTGCTTTGATAATTTTTTCTATTCCTGTTTTATTTATAGATACTTTTTATCTTGCAAAAATTCCATATTTTTTTTATGCCATGGTTTTTCTTTTCATTTTAACAATTGGTCTTAGCCTTATAATTTCAGCTCTTAATGTCCGCTATCGTGATGTTAATTTTTTAGTGCAGGCAATATTACTAATTTGGTTCTATGCAACTCCAATAATTTACACTTTTTCTTTTATCCCACATAAATTGATATGGATGTGGAGGTTTAATCCTATGACTAGTATAGTTCAGTCTTTTCAGACTGTGTTTGCTGATGCAGCTTCTCCTAGTTTGACAATGATGCTTATTAATAGTCTAGTGATTTTAACTACGATGTTTATAGGGATAAGAGTTTTTCAGAAAAAAAGTAGGTATTTTGATGATTGGCTATAGTAAAAGTGTTTAAACTTTATTGTATATAAATTTACTAACTCTAATTTTATCTGACCAAAAAGCCAATTGACCCCAAAATCCTTTTCTGTCTGTAGGGCAAGTTGCGTAAATATTAAATAATTTTCTCCATATAGCAGATATTAATTTATTGTTACTTAAGCTTTTTTTATATATATTAACAAGAGGTTGGAAGTTTTGATAATAATATAAAATGTCTTTTCTTTTAAATTTTTTTAGTTTTAATTTAGTGTCTATTTTATTAAAATAATTAATATTTTTTTTCCTTAATAATTTATGTTTGTAGCAATACTTATATAGCTGTGTTCCTTTGTATGGATAAAGGATGAATAGGTAAGAATAATCTATATTAAGCAAAGCATTGATTTTAATTGTTTTAATGAATTTGCTAGGAGTTTCTTTTGGAATTCCAATAATGTTGTTTATTCCGACGTCGACTCTTTGATTTTTAAATATTCTAACTCCGTTTTGAATTTGTTGATAGGTTATTTTTTTGTTTAATATTTTAGATCTGATATTTTCATCTCCAGATTCTAGTCCAATCTGGACAAAGTAGCATCCAGCTTTTTTAAGCAGTTCTGCAGTTTTTTTATTAAAACTTCCAAATCGTAATTGAATTGTGAATGGTATTTTTACTCTTTTTTGATAAAATTTTGTAAATTCTTTGAGCCAGCCTTCATTTGTAGGAAATTGAGCATCAATAAAAATAAAATAGTCGTATTTATATTCATCGACTATTCTTTTTAATTTTAGAGTAGCAATATTAGGACTTAGTACTCGACGAAATTTGCCTTTATATTGAGCATTTAAGTGCCAATTTCCGCAGAATGAACAATTATAAAAGCAACCACGACTAATAACTACAACTCCTCCTCTTAACCCGTTTTTTAAATAGATATTGCCAGTATATTTATCTAGATTCCATTTATGAAAAATTTTTCTGTCAGGATCTGGTAATTTATTTATATTAAGTGGAGTAGCTAAAGGGTTTTTAACAATTTTCCTATTTTTTTTAAAAAGTAAATTTTTAATGTTATATATATATTTTTCTTTTTTATTTATTCTTTTAACTAATTCTAGCATTGCCATTTCGCCCTCACCGATGCATGCTGCGTCACAGTTAATTTCATCAATTATTATTGATGGATTTAATATTGCATATAGACCGCCACAGATGATAAATATGTTTGGATGATTTTTTTTAATTTTTTTTGAAATCTTTGCTACTGATTTAAAAGTTGGTTCAGTGACTGTAAATCCTATTACGTCAAAGTTGTTATTTTTAATATATTTTAATAAAAATGATACATCTTGTTTTTTATAAACTGGATAAATTTCAACATCAAAAAGGTTTTTTTTTAATACTGCTGCTATGCTGGCCACTCCGGGATTGTAATTAATTTCCCAATTTATGATGTCTAAAAAAACTTCAATAAAAAGTATTTTCATAGTATTTTAAAAAAACTAAATGTTTATAATAAAATATATTATTTTTTTATAATGCACGAATGCTTCTTCCTCCGTCAACAACCAATATTTGTCCAGTTATAAAATCTGAGTTTTTTGATGCAAGATAAAAAACAGCATTTACTACATCAGATATTTTACCAAGCCTTTTCATAGGGGTTTCAGATATATAGCTGTCAGCAACTTGTTTATTGTCTGGTTTACCCATGCCAACTTCAATTTTGCTTAATGCAACGGCATTTACATTAATATTTGGTGCAAGTTCTTGGGCAAATGCTTTAGTTAGATGATTAATTGCTGTTTTGCTGGCAATATAGGCAGCAATAAATGTTCCCCCTCCAAGTGTTGAGATATTGACAATTTTAGAACCTTTTTTCTTTAACATGATGGGGGCTACTGCTCTACAGCATTCGAACATTCCTTGAGTATTAACCTGCATTGTTCTTTCCCAATCCTTTGGGCTGATTTTTTTCCATCCCATTGGTTTTGGTAGCACTGCAGCATTATTGATTAAAATATCAATGGTGTTGTATTTTGATACAGTAAGATTTATCATTTTTTCCACTTGTTTTCTTTTTGACACATCAGCCTTAATTGGACAAACTTCCACATCTATGTTTTTTAGCTTTTTTACGAGCTTTAAAGCCTTTTTCTTTGAATGTAGATAGTTTATTATAACTTTAGCTCCTGCTAGTCCGAAATTTAAAGCTAATTCTGCCCCTATTCCTCTTCCGGACCCTGTAATAAGTACAACTTTTCCTTTGAATTCACTGAGATTTTTTAATTTTTGTTTAGATTTATTTTTCATATGTTTATTTGGAAGAGTTAACAAGCATATTTTTTATAATACTTTTAACTTTTTTACTATAGTAAAAAAATTTAGCCTTGTTGATTTTGTGAGCATCTGGAATTATTAATGCTCCTTTATATTCGATTTTTAATAACTTAAAAGTGCTTTCTCCTATTTGATAATCTATTGATGTTCTATATTTATAAATGTACTCTTTTTTTTTGTCCGAACAAGTAGTAATAATTGCTGCTTTTTTATTGTGAAGAATACTTTTAAGCTTGCCATCATCACCTTTTTTCATTCCCCAGAAAGTTGACCAGTCAAAAAAATTTTTCAAAACTGCCGGCATATTTGAAAGCCAGTTTGGAAAAATAAATAAATAATTAGAGTATTTATTTAATATTTTTATTAGTTTTGTGAATTCAGGATGATGTTTCATTCCCAGTTTGTAAAAAGGAATTTGAAAGTCATTTAGATTTATTATTCTATAATTAAATTTATATGTTTTTTTGAGATTGTTTAGGCAATGTGTTCCAATTTTGCAACCAACGCTGTTATTTAAATTTGTGTTGGCCGCTATGATTAAGATATCTTTTTTAAGGTCAAAAGGTTTATTAATATATATTTTATGTTTATTCAAATTTTTAGATAGTTTTTTTAAATAATTAAGCTTTTTCATAAATGTAAATTTGAATTAACTTTTATTCTTTATCAAATAGAAGAGATTATTTTTTATTATGCGTTTTTGAAATTAATAATAATTGAATTCGTTTGATAAATTTCTGTTTATTGAGAATAACTTTTGCCACCTAATATCTTTGATTTTTAACATTTTAAATATTTTATTTTTTGATATTTTTTTTATATGACCTTTATTCATAATAAAAGCTCTTTCAGAAAATCCCCAGCTCATCCAAGGAGCGTGAGAGCATAGTATAGTAGTGATAGATTTTTCTTTTTGAATAGATTTTATCATATTTAATGCTTTGAATTGAAAATTTAAATCGCCTGCCATAAATATTTCATCCATGATTAAAATATCGCATTTACTAATAATAGCTATAGAGAACGCAAGCCTAAATTTCATTCCATTTGAGTAAGTGTAAAATGGGGCATTAATAAAATTACCTATATTAGCAAAATCAATAATTTGTTTTTTTTTGTTATTAATTTCGGTTCGAGACATTCCTATTAGCATGCCATTTATATATATATTTTCTATACCACTTAATTCAGGATGGAAACCTGCCTCCAGATTAATTAAAGATACTATCTTGCCATTTGTTTTAACAATTCCTGTAGTTGATTTGGTAATTCCAGCTATTATTTTTAAAAGTGTAGTTTTTCCTGCTCCATTAGGTCCAATAATTCCTATCCTTTCACCCTTTTTAATATTTAAATTTATATTTTTTACCGCCCAAAATTCTTTTGTTTTATTTTTGTTTATTAAACTATTTATAAGTGATGATTTTTGGTAAGCGATGATATATTTTTTACCAATATTACTTAAAGAAATAACTGTATTTTTTTTGTTCATAGTTAAAGTCTTTTTATTCTATATTGGTCTAAAATGACATGCAACAGAAAAGCTTGATATTTCAGAGTATTAAAAAATTAATTAAGAATGTTTTGATTGTTTATTTTTTGACTTGGGAGATCTTAGTGTTTATATTATGAGGTGGTAATATTTAATAATTTTGGATAATGAATAATTTTTTATGTCTTTTAAAGTTGCATTAGTTCATGTTAGCTCTAATAAAGATTTTTTTCCTCCGATAGGGTTATTGTCAATTGGTAGTTATTTGATTGAAGAAGGCATTATTATTAAAAAAGATATAGTGATTTTTGATACAGCTCACGATAATTTTTTTTATTTTTTGAAAAAGTTTAAACCGTCTATTGTAGGTATTTCTTGTGCTACTGGTACTTTTGATAAGGCAACAAAATTAGGGTGGCTTGTTAAACAAAAGATAAAAGGCGCAAAGATTTTTTTAGGTGGAGTTCATATTTCTTCTTTGCCTCATTTATTTGACCAACCTTTTGATATTGGTGTTATTGGTGAAGGGGAGGAAACATTTTTAAATCTTTATAAGCAGCTGGTTTTAAGTCAAGGAAAATTGAATTTTAAAAAATTGGCAAAGATTCCTGGAATTGTTTATAGAGATTTCAAAGGCAAGCTTTGTTTTACTCAAAAAGCTAGTTTAATAAAACTGTTAGACAAGATTCCTCTTATAGATTGGTCTTTGATTCCCTCTTTTTATGTTTTTAAGAATAAAATTGTAAAAATAGATAATGATTTTAAGTTATTAAAAAGTGGGTTTTTATTGACTTCAAGGGGGTGTCCTTATCGTTGTGTTTTTTGTGCAAGATCTGTTTTGTGGCCTAAGTATAGGTTTTTCAGTGCTGAAAGGATAGTCTCTGAGGTTGAAAATTTATATAAGAAATATAAAGTTCGTCACATTTTTATTGTTGACGATACTTTTAATGTTTCTCTTAAAAGATTGGAGGAAGTTGTTAAGCTTTTAGATAAAAAAATGCTTTTGGGAAAAGTTTACTTTAAGGTTTTTGCGCGAGCTGATCTTATTACAGAGAAAGCCTGTCAATTGTTTCGAAAATTAGGCGTAGTAGAGGTAATTCTTGGTTTTGAAAGCGGAAGCGAGAAAATATTACGATATTTGAAGGCTAATACAGTGACAGTAGCTGATAATAAAAGAGCGGTTAAATTGTTAGGAAAATATAATTTAGGGATTTATGGTTGTTTTATGTTTGGTTCACCGGGAGAAACGAAGGAAGATATGCTTAAAACTCTTGCTTTTATGAGAAGTTTGACAAAGAATAAAAATACAACTAAGTTGGTTTGTGGAACTACTAGACCTTATCCTATGACTCCCTTATGGGACTTAGCAATTAAAAAGAAAATAATCACGATAGAGAAAATAAGATGGAAGGATTTTTTAATTGGAGTTAATGATGAAGAAGAAAAATATTTATTTTTTAAGGATAAAATAAGTCAAAAAGAATACGATAAAATTTGGAAAATTGCAAGAAGGTTATGCTATGCTGTTTCTGCTAAGACTAAAAAAATTAAAGGGTGGAAAAAAATTTGGAGGTTACAAAAACTGGTGACAGTAATTTCTAGATTTGTTAATTATAATAATAGAAAATTTTTTGTACGACAATGAAGAAGAAATAAAATAATTATGAAATTTCAAAAAAGGCTTGTTTTTATTATTGACTAAATAGCAGTTGTTAATGATGAGGTTAGTTTAAGATGAAAAAACTTAAAAAGAATGTTTTGCTAGTTAATTGGGGAATATCGACGGCAGAATTTCCGTTAAAAGAAACGATTAGACTTAATGAATATAATGTATTTTTAGCCTGTACTGGAAAGTTGCCAAAATCAATAAGGAAGTTGTTTAATAAGAATAATTTAATTATTACTAATCCTTATGATTATCGAGTCTTAATTCAAGATGTTGTTAAATTTGTTAATGAGAAAAAAATAGAATTTAAGATAGTAACAACATTTTTTGAGATGAATGTTTATCAAACAGCAGTTTTAGCAGATTTTTTAGAATGCAAAGCTTATTTGCCGCCAGCCAATGCTTTAAAAACATCAGTAAATAAAGCGTTAATGAGGCAAGAAATTAAAAAGGCTGATTTAAAGCAACCTCGGTTTTTAGTATTTGATAAAAGTAATCAGAATAGAGCTTTTAGTTTTTATCAAAAAATAAGAAAAGCAGTGATTGTTAAACCAATTCATTCTGGTCATAGTTATGGATCTAGATTTATTGATAAAGGTATGAATCGTTTAGAGCTTGATCGTCAAATTGGTAAAGCTAGAGATGAACTTAAAATAGTGTTTGATGAATGGATGAAATATGAAAAGGATTTTGACAATTATTATTTAATTGAAGAATATATTGGTGGTAAGATGGTTAGCTTTGATGGAGTTGTTGATAAAAAAGGAAAATGTAAATTTATTGGTAATTTAGAATTTGATTTAACGCCTTTGCCATTGTTGCAAGAGATTGGTCACACCACGCCAGTAGTAAGTTTATCTAAAAGCCAAGTGAATAAATGTAAAGAGTATGTTGAAAAAATAATAAAAGCAATTGGATTACAGTCTTGTGGTTTTCATTGCGAATTAAAGATTGATAAGAATAAAATTTATTTAATTGAGATAGCTGGGAGATTGCCAGGTGGTGTGGTTTTAGAAACTTATCAGGCAGTTTCTAAAACTAATATTTTGGATCAGTTTTTTTCTGTTTTTGAAACAAATTCAAAAAAATCTTTTAAACTTAATAAACATGTTTATCGAAGTGAATCTAGAATTGGAGTGTATTGTTTTTCTGATTATGGGAGAATTAGCCAAATATTGATACCCAAACAAACAGATAATAGAATAGTTAAAAAAATGATAAGTTTAGTTAAACAGGGTGAATCATTTTATTTAGGAAAAAAGAGTTTTGCCAAGTTGTTGATGTTAGTGAAGTTTCAATCAAGTAAATTGTCAGCCAAAGGGATATTGAAAAAGAGAAATGAGTTTATAAAACAAGTGAAGATTGAGATTGACAGAAACAAGATAATAAAGATAGAGTTTAAATTGAAATTATGGATAGATCAATTAAAAAGATTAGTAAAAGGAATTAAGTAATGTGGCAACAAGGACTAGATCGTAAATTAGTTAGAAAGTTAATTAAGATTTATGCTCAAGAAGATAATTGGCATGAACTAGATTATCAAACTGGCAATCTAGGTTATGGCTGGATTCATTATGGATTAATTCGAATTATAAAACCAGATAGAGTATTGGTGATTGGTAGTCGTTATGGATTTATTCCAGCAGTGTGTGCTTTAGCTTGTAAGGATAATAGGATAGGTAAAATAGATTTTGTTGATGCTGGATATGATCAATCAAAAGAACCTCAGGATAAGAATCATTGGGGAGGAATAGGATTTTGGAAAAAAACTGATATTAAAAAACACTTTAATAAACTTGATTTGAGTGATTATATTAATTTTTATTTAATGACAAGTGTTGAATTTGCTAGAAAAAATATTAAAAGGCGATGGGGCTATATTTATCTTGATGGTGATCATTCATATAATGGAGTAAGGAGTGATTACAGACAATTTTGGCCTAAATTGAAGAAAAAGGGCTATTTGGCTTTTCATGATATTTATACTGATAAAGTTGGGGGATTAAATTATGGAGTAAAAAAGTTTTGGCAGGAAAAAAAGAAGAGTAAGAGGTATAATCTAATTGAGTTTCCTGGCAAGTATGGCTTAGGAATAATACATAAACTATGAATATAAGAAGAAAAAAGTTTTTTGGAATAAGTGTTTTTGACGCTTTTATTATAATAATAATGGCTTCATTGGTGATTGGTATAGTGAAGTTTTACAAAAGAGAAGATCAGTGGAGATTAATTAAGATACAATTGACAGATAAATCTCAACATTGGCTAGCAGGAACTCCATACTGGATGGGAGAAAATATTCAGATTGGTGATTTGGAAAAAGGTTCTGGCGGAGAAATAATTGCCGAAGTTGTTGATATAGACAGTTTTGAAAGAGGAGATGAAACGAGGGATGTTTATTTAATATTAAAAGTGAAAGGGTTTTATAATTTTAATAAAGATAAGTTTATTTATAAAAATCGTCCGATTGAGATAGGAGCTCCGATAGAACTGCATTTAAACAAGGTTTTGATTACGGGATTGGTTATTAATGAAAATTTTAACGAGGAAGAAATTGAAAGTGAATGGTTGAAAGTTAAATTTAAATGGATGGATGTATTTCCCTGGCAAGCTGAGATGTTTAAGCCTGGTTTGCAGATGAAAACTGGCAATCGAGAAAAATTGATTGTAGAAGTATTATCAGTTAATAGTCGATTATCTGAAGTAGCGATAGAGACTATTTATGGAAACATTAGAATTGCGCAAAATCCATTAAAAAGAGACGTGGTGTTAGTTTTTAAATTATTGGCAAAAAAACATGGTTCTGAATATTTTTTTGCCGGTCATCAAAAATTAAAAGTAGGTGAGCCTTTGTGGATATATTTTCCTGAAGTAGATATTGATAAAATGATACCCTCTGAATTTAGTAAGTTGTCGGTAATGGAAATTCAACCTTTAATGAAATGAGATTTAAACTATCTGTTTCTTTATTTTTTTTTAGTTTATTGTTTTTAGCTAATACAGTTAAAGGATTTTTGATAGTACCTTTTTTAGTTGGAATGATACTCTTTTTTTTATCATCTAAAGTTAGATTTGATTTAATTAAAGTGATTTTTATATTACTGATGTTAAGTTTGCCTGTGGAAAGAGGTATAAGAGGTTTTGATATTATGGTGGTTGAGTCATTGCCAATGGTTAATTTACCTGGCTATCAATTTTATTTTGGGATTTCACTTAAATTAATTTTTGGATTATTGTTATTGTTGTTAATATTAAAAGAGAGGTGGATAGATAAGGAAAAATGGTTGGAAAAATTGAATAGCGTTGAAATGATTAGTTTGTTTATTTTTTTAGGATTAACAATTGTAAGTGTGTTTTTAAGCAACAACTGGTTAATAGGAATATATGGCTTGGTGAGAATTTTTTTTGGGGTGTGGTTGTTTTTATTGGGTAGAAAATATTTAAGGAATCTTGAATTGTTTAGTTGGTTTAAGTGGATTGTAGTTGGTGTTTTGATGTTTGAAGGAATAATTAGTGGTTTGCAATGGCTAAAAGGCGGGGTATTAGGTCGACATATTGAAACAACAGCTAGAGTAGTTCCTTTTGGAAGAGTAACTTATGAAAGCGATTTACTATATCGAACAGTTGGAACAACGGGACATCCAACTTTTTTAGCTAGTTTATTAACTATGTTAATTCCGGTTGCATTTGGATTTTGGTTTCAAAAACTGATAAGTAAAAAACAGCTAGGTTTTAATTGGGAAAATTTATTGATTGGAGTGAGTTTATTATTAGGAATTTTGGGAGTAATTACTAGTTTTAGTCGGAGTAGTTGGTTAGCAGTAGCATTGATGATTGGTATAATGAGTTGGCTTGGATTTAAAAAGTTAAATTGGAAGTTGTTGATTAGGAAAAGTTGGTGGTTGATGAGTATTGGAGTGGGAGTAATTATTTGGTTGTCAGCTGAGATTATATTAAGACTATCTTCGTTTAGATCGATTTTTTCTTTAGGAACAGGTAAGGATCGTTGGCTTTTGATAAAGGAGGCAGTAGAGATGATAAAAGCATATCCGGTTTGGGGAATAGGTTTAAATAATTTTACGGCAGCTTTGGCTCAGAGTGATTTGACTGGTTTATCAAAAAGATTACTTTTTCCGGTCCATAACACTTTTGTTTTATTGATGTCTGAATTGGGTTTGTTGCCAATGTTATTTTTTATATTTTTTGTTGGATGGATGTTGGTTAAAACTGCGAGAACAAGTTTTAAAAATATATTTTTATTTGGGGTGTGGTTTGGTTGTTTGAGTTATGTTTTTAATTCACAGTTTCATGCTTTGTTTTCTCAGGATGCTAGTTTTGATTATTTTATGTTAATGTTAGGATTGTTAGCCAGTCGGAGCAAATTGTGAAAATCAGTGTGGTGATAATTACTAGGAATAGGGGAGATAAGCTAAAAAATTGTTTATTAAGTTTAACTAATCAGTCTATAAAACCAGATGAAGTAATAGTGATAGATAATGACTCGAGTGACAATACAAAAAAAACAGTTTTAGGATTTAAAAAGAATTTGTTGATTAAGTATTGTTTGGAAAAAAAAATTGGCATACCTTATGTTAGAAATCGTGGTTTAAAAGAAGTAAATAATGAAATAATATCTTTTACTGATGATGATTGTCAGGCTAATAAGGAGTGGATCAAAGAGATAAAAAAATCATTTAAGCAGGATAGAAAGCTTGGGTTTTTGGTTGGCGGGTCGTTTGAGAAAAAAGCTAATAATTTGTTTTCAATAGTAACAATAGCTAATCACAATAGGTGGTTTTTTAAAAGAATAGCTATTAATAATTTGATTAAAGATGGAAGCTGTTTTGATACAAAGAATGCTGCTGTACGGAAAGCTGTAATAGATAAGAATAAGCTGAAGTTTAGTTTAATTTTTTCCAAATATAGCTGTGGAGAAGATACGGATTTTGGCATGCAATTAATTAAATTGAATGTTAAAGGAATTTATAATTCAAAAATGAAAGTGATTCATGATGAGCCAGACAGTTGGTATCAGTTTTTAAATCAGGCTTTTAGACGAGGTAGAGCTAATTATGTTAATCGGATGAAGTGGCGGATTAAAATGAGCCCAAGAAAAAACCCTCCTTCGAGATGGCAAAAGTGGTATAAAGACTGGATGATGTTTAAAAATAGGGCAATTCTAAAAAGACTAGTTTGTTTTTTGTTATTTAAAGCATATATTAAAATATCTTTACTTGGTAGATGGTATGAAAAAAATTATGGCTGATCAGAAAAAAATTGTGATTGTGTTATCTAGTTTAGCGATTGGAGGGACAGAAAAGGAAGTAATAAATATAGCTAGGAATATTAATACTAAGAGATTTCAAACAGAGCTTTGGTTGTTTCAAAAAAAAGGTGAGTTTCTTAAGTTTTTGCCTAAAACGGTTAAGGTGATTGACTTAAAGAAAAAAAACAAGCTTAGTTTTTTCAGAATTACAATTCAAATGGCTATTTTAATTAGAAAAAATAGACCTGATTTGTTGTTGCAGTTTACTACTAATCATTCAGGATTAGTAAGTTTAGTTGCTAATTGGTTAAGTGGAAAGAAAACTAAAGTTGCTATATCAATAAGAAATTTAACTAGTAAGAAATTAGAGCTTGAGGGGAGATTAAAACAGATAATAGCTAAGTGGGTAATTCGATTTTTTTATAATTATGCCGATAATTTTTTAGTTAATTCTATGGCGATTAGAAAGGATTTAATTAGTCAATTTAAACTATCACCTGAAAAAATTAGTCTGATTTATAGTACTGTTGATAGAAAAGCTATTAAGAGCATGGTAAAAGAAAAAATAGGTAGCAAAATAGATAGGAATTGTAATTTATTGATAATAGTGTCTAGATTGGTTGAGCAAAAAAGAATTAAGCTTTTAATTAAAACTTTTAGTTATTTGCCAAAAAGACTTAAAGTTAGATTGATGATAATTGGTTCTGGTTCAAAAAAGAAAAAATTGGAAGATTTAGTAAATAGGCTGGAGATAGTTGATAAAGTTATATTTATGGGTAATAAAAAAAATCCCTATAAGTTTATGAAACAAGCTAAAGTTTTATTGTTGGGATCTTTAATCGAAGGATGTCCTCATGTATTACTGGAAGCAATGGAGTTAGGTTTGGTTTGTATAGTGGTTAATTATCCAGGCGCTAAAGAGATTATTAATGAGGAAAATGGTGTTTTGGTTAAGTCTATTGATCCAAGAAAAATTGCTAGAAAGGTTGATAGGCTTTTAAGTAATCAAAAGAGGATGAATAAATTGATAAAAAAGGGCAAGAAAAAAGTTAAAGCTTATAGAATTAAAAGAGTGATTAAGGATTATGAAATTTGGATTGATCAGGCAATAAACGTTTAAATTTAAACCAAAAGAATTCAAATTGAGGTAATTTGGGTAGTATTATTTGATTAAAGATTTTGGGTTTAAGTAAGCTGGTAATAAGAAAAAAATAGGGCCAAAAACTGATGGGTTTCAACTTGATAAATTGAAAAAATTGTTTTCTGGCTTGAGAAAATTTGCTTTGGAAAAGATAGAGACGGCCTTGGTGATAAATGAGTTTTTTTTGAATTAATTTTGATGGTTTTTTGATTTGGGCAAGCGCCATTTTTAAATATTTCACTTTTACTTTTTCAATATTTAAGTAGTGAGATTTGGAGATAATTTTTTTCTTGTTTTTATGATGAAGATTGTAAATAGTGAGTGGTTGTTTTAAATAATCAAATTTAAATTTATGTGCCAGTCGATAGTGAAAATCAGCATCTTCGCTGGTGAGTTGTATGTTAAAATTTTTAATAGTATTAAAGCACTTTTTTTTAATCATTAAGGCCCCAGAGTGAATAACTAAATAGTTAGCGATTAATAATTGATTAAAGGTTTTAGGTGGATATTGAGGTAGGCCTAAATATCTATGATTGTTTTGTTGAAAGTAAAAGTTATGATAGCTAAAGTGAAGATTTGGATTTTTTTGCATAAATTTAAGTTGAAGCTTGATTTTGTCTGAAAGATAAAGATCATCATCGTCACAAAAGCAGATGTATTGGCCAGTGGCTTTTTTTAAACCTAAATTACGAGCTTGAGCAGTGCCCTTTTTTGATTGGTTAAATAATTTTATTCTCGAGTCTTTGAATTTATTGATAAAAAGTTTAAGGTTGGTTTTGGAATAGTTGTTAATAACTAATATTTCAATATTGGGGTAAGTTTGATTGATTAAAGAGATGAGTGTTTTTTTGAGAAAATGTAAGCGATTGTAGGTTGGCACAATAATACTAATTAGAGGAATTTTAGTCATAATGATTATAATTTAAGGATTTTTTTTGAATTTGTTTATAGGATAAGTTAAAAATGTTATCTATTCTTTGCTCTTTTTCTATTAATAACAAAATATCTCGAATTTGCTTGATAACTTTAAGGCTTGTTGATTTAAAGAGTTCTCTTAATCCGATTAAAATGGCTAGATGATTGGCAGGTTCTGACTTTATATAATTTTCTAGCTTTTTTTTAGACTTAATGTTGATGTTTAAAGTCAGCTTGGCCAGTTTTTTTAATTGACTTGATTTATATTCTGTAAATCTTGGTTCAGAAAGTTCATAGGGGTTTAAAGCGTAATGACCAAACTTTTTATTAAATAATAATCGAGATATTTGATTATTAGCAATTTTTTGCAAGTAAATTATTTTTTCATCTTCAATGGTTAAGATATTTGAGGTTGTTGGAAATTGGTTTAAGGAAGCTAGGCTAGCTAAAGCAAAGTTATTGAAGATTAGTTTTTGTTGAAGTTTTGAAAACTCGCTGAAAAGGATTTTGAGTTGATTTGATTTTGAGAGTGTAGATGGTAGTAGAATTTGGTAGTTTTTTAGATATAAATATAGCTGTTTATAGTTTTGTTTTTGATAAAGTTTAATTTTGGTAATAAAGATAAGTCGTCTCAAATTTTTTTGAGTTAACTTTTTTTGATAATCGTAATAAATTGATTTGATAATTTTAATAACTTTTTTTGATGCTGGTGACGGATGGGAGATTAGTTCCGAAATATCAAGATTGAGTTGAGTCATAGCCAGTTTTAACAGTTAAGACAGTAAATTTTATTTACAGTTTTGCTAGCAAGATAGTTAATGGCATGACGGGTTAAAAAACAGTGCCATTGGTTTTGGCAAATTACTTTTTTATTGTCAAAATCTTTAGATGTTATTGAGTCGAATGATAAAGCTTGGTCTTTTAAGTTAATTTGTGAGGGAAAGTTGGAATTATGATAGCACAAATTTGAGTAGCTATAATTATGTGTTGCTGAAATGATAGTAAACTGATCTATAGTTGCTGGAAATAAACTATTTTTGTGTTGATTTGGTTTACAAGTGAAAACATACTGATCTTCTATATTGAATAAAAAGTAAATATATTTAGACTGAGATTGATAGTTAAATTTATCGATGATAATTGTTTGAGATTTAGACTTAAATGAGAAGTCAAGATACTGATTTAAAAGATTTTCAGGAATTTTTGATTTAGCTAAATAATTGACGTTATATCCATAAGAATTAAGAATAAAGGCAAGTACAGATCCGGTCCAGCCAGCGTCGCAGACAAAAACTAAATTGTCTTTTTTTGATAGCTTGTGACTAGCCATAATTTCGTCTATTTTTTTAGGATTTTTTGAATTGTTTAGAATTTGAGTACTTAAGTTGTTGATTTTTTTAGCATTTACTAATCTAGTAGATGGAAATGAATATGGCTCGATAAGAATATATTTAGAGTTGGTTAAAGCTTCATAAGGATCAAGCTTGGGGAGTGATGATTGTATATATTGGATTGAAGGCTTGATAGGATTACCTGAAACAACGTTGTAGGTTGGAATGACAGGGATATTATATTGATTGTATTGTTTAAGAGTTTTGAATTGCTTGATAGTCAAAGTAAATAGTAGAATTAAACTAAAAATGGCAGGAATTAGTAGTAATAAATAAAGGCGTTTTTTAAAACTTTTAAAGACGATAGCTATATTAGCTAAAAAGCTCGTTAGAAGTCCAAGTAATAAAGGTAGATTTGATTGAGTAATTAAGTTGATTGTTGATGCTGGCAAGAAGGCAAAAGTGGGATTTGGGAGAATGAGTGAGCAAGATAAAAAAATGATCAAAAAAATAAAAATTTTTGATTGAGTGACTTTAAGCGATTTTGAGTGTTTAGGAAGTCGAGCAATAATGTTAGAAATTTTTAAGATTGGAATTTGATGTTCTCTAGCAAGAATTGATAAATGCGAAAGGGATGAGCCAGTTTGAGTAATAATGACTTTGATAAAACCAAGCAAGAGTGAAAAATCTGGATTTAAACTTGGAATAATTATACATAGAGTTGTTTTTTTAAATTGACGGATATCAGAGATAACTTGGAAGGTTAGAGTTTGATTATATAGTTTATTTGCTGGCTTTATGGATAGATAATTTGCTTGATGGTTAATTGAAGCCTTTTTCATATAGAAGTGATGATGTAATGATTAATTTACCATATTATAAATTTAAATTTTAAGATTTTCAGTGATTTGAGAGAGTTTAGTGATTAAGTGATTAAATGATGCGTGCTGTTTTGAAAAATATTTTTCAGCCTGGTTGGGTATTAGTTTCTCGGAGAGTTTGCTTTGTAGTTGTTTTGTAGTAATAGCTATTTTAGCTAATTTTTTTCGGCGTAAAAACTCGCAGGTTTGAAGTTGAATGTTGTCAACATGTTCTTGATATTTTTTTAATCTAGGAAAAAAAATAGGCATATTTTTAGAATGTTTTAATAAAAGTAAAGCAGTAGCTTCGCCAGCTGCCGAAATATTTAGTTCAGCTTGTTGGTATAGTCTTAAAGTTTGCTTAAAAGGGAAATAGGACTTAATAATGATATGTTTTGCTGAAGATTTAACATGCATTGTGCCAGATTGAATAATAACCTTATGTTTGGGTTTATCTTTATAGTAATTAATGGTTGTATTTATGAGCCTTTTAAATGGAATTGGAAAGGTGCCAGTTGAGATAAAAATCATATGCATTGACCCCAGAATTTAGCTTTTTTATAAGTTTTTAATAATTCTTTATTTTGGACTAAAAAATGATTAGTAAATGAGTAGACTAGGCGACCAGATAAAGTAGTCTCTGGCGAAAAGATAAAGGTTTCCATAAAGATAAGTTTAATACCCATTAGTTTGGCAATGATAAAAAAAGGAGGGGCAATGCCAGCGCCAGTGGAAAACAAAATATGAGGTTTTTCTTTTTTGAGGATTTTGACAGCTAAAATTAAATTTTTAATAAAGTTAATTATGTTGCGGCTGACTGGAAAATAGCCATAATAGATTTTTTCTTGGTTGAGAATTTTAAGTTTTTTAGTAATAGGAGAGGTAATCCAGAATCGTTGATATTGTTGCCACCAAGGTTTTAGTTGATGGAGTTTAAATAAGTGTCCGCCAGGAGAAGTGATTAATCCTATCTTGATTTTATTAGCTGGTTTCATGTTAAACTGATTTTATGAAAAAAATAAGATTGGGAATAAACATTTTAGTTGTTATTGTTGTATTTGCAATTTCTGAATTTATTTATATTGTACACAATCGACCAGAACTTTTGTTGAAATATTATGTAAATCGATCTCAAGTTTTACTTGACCAGTCAGAGCTTGACAATATAATTGGCTATTTAATTCAGATAGCAGATGTTAAAGTATTTATGGTAGCTGAAAATTATGAGGGTATAATGTGGCCTAAAAGGGTAATTTATCCGGGGCTACCTGAAGATAAATTATTAGAGAATGAATATCAGGAATTAGTAGATTTAATTGACTTAGATAATATTTATAATAATGAGAGAAGATTGGCTAGATTGTTTTATGACTTAGGTTTAGCTGCTTATCAATATGATGAGAATGAGTTGACTGAATTTTTTTGGGATATTGCAGTTAGACTTGCTCCAGAGTGGTCTTTTTTTCATAAAGAACTAGCCAATTATTATTTAGTTAAGGGAAAAAAGAAAGTAGCTTGGGAACGGCTTAATTTTTGCTTGAAGTTTAATTATTCAAAAGAGCCTTGCATAGATTTTCTTAAAAATAACTGGGAGAAAAATGAAACTGTTGAAGTTGGTTATTATAAGCAAAACATAGAAGATTACTATTTAAATATTAAGCGATGAAGTTTATTCATAACTTGATTGTTATGGTATTAGGATGTTTATTTTCTTTAGGTGTAGTAGAGATTGGCTTAAGAGTATTTAATTATCAAGTTTTGGCTATGCATTGGACAGTATTAAAAAAAGGCCAATCTTTTTTCCAACCTGATAAGGATAGGATTTATTCAATTAGGAGTGCTGGTACTGAGAAAGTTTATAGTCAGTATTATGGCGTAGATCAGTTGGGAATGCGTTATAATTTTGATAATCAAGGTGAAAAGTTAAAAGATTATAAAACAATTATAGCAGTTGGTGATTCATTTACTTATGGTCATGAAGTTGGACATGATGAGGCTTATCCGGCTGTATTAGGAAAAAAACTAAGAGAAAATGGAATTGAAGTTGTGGTGCATAATGCTGGAGTTTCGGGTTATGGCTTAGATCAAGAGTTTTTATATATTAAAGATGATTTATTAAATAGATTTCATCCAGACTTATTAATATGGAATTTAACTAAAAATGACTTTTATGATGCAGATAAAGCCTGCTTATTTAAAAAGACAAAATCAGGCTGGAAAAAGATTATTACTCCATGGCAAAGTACTTTATATGTAGAAGGCATGTTGATGGAGTCAGCTCCAGATTGGCTGAAGAAAACAAAAATCTTTAATTTATTAGTAGCTGTACCTAAATTATTGGCAGGTGAAGAGAGATTTACTTTTGGTTGTAGTAAGAAAAATTTAAGTTATAACGAAGTAATAATTTTAATGAATGATAAGTTAAGGTATTTTTTGAAGGAAGTTGTTAGAATTACGGATGAAAAAGATATAGAGTTGTTAGTCGTTATTGTTCCATTTCAAGCTTATTTTGATAATAAGATTTTAAGTATAAAGGATGGTTTGATGGATGATTATTTATTATTAAAAAAAACAATTGAAGAGTCAAAAGTGAATTATATAGATATGAATTTTCAGTTAGTTAAGATTTATAGCCCACAGTTGCTTTCTTTAAGGAGAGAGGGGAAAGTGGCTGCTGAAAGAGGAAGTGAATTTAATATATTAGGTGCTAAGACTATTAATTTACATGAAAGCATGTTTTTAGATGAAACAAAAAAATTTAACTCTAATCATCTTAATAAATTTGGTAATCAATTAATGGCAGAAGAAGTTTTCCAGATGATAAGAGCAATAGATATTAGATAATAAGGGTTTGGGAAGAATAAAATCAACAATTTTTTTATTGAGTAAATTTGTGGTTATATTCGTATATAATGACAGCTGTTGACAGTGCAGCCTAGTTTATTTTTTATTCGTTTTTGAGAGAGTTTAGAAACATATAGTGATTTATCTATGATTATTATTGTTTGATTGGATTGTATTATTTTTTTATTTAAAAGATCATAAATGTTTTTAGCATAAAAATAATCATAATTTTTTATTATTGGATCATTATCATATCCTTGAAAATAATATTTTCTTAGTGGGCTTACTTTATAAGAATGTTTTCCTAAAAATATAATAGTTTTTTTATTTTGATATTTATTGATAAACATTGTAATTGTTTTCCATGGAACTCTACCGCTGAATTGTTTTGATTGCAAGGAAGAATTTATTAAGCTTTTAAAATAGCTAGTAGTTATTAATATAAAAATTATAGATAAGATAATTCTGTTTTTTGATGAAGAAAAGATTAATAGTGGTATTCCAAAAATAAGGATGAAAGCAGCACAAAATATATTATGGGGTATAAATATTGGAGAAATTTGAGAGATAATAAATGATAGCGATAAACTGATAAAAAAACTATTTATAATTATTAAGCTTGCCATTTTTTTATATAAGTGTTTTGAAGTTAACAATTTTTTTATTAATAGAAAGATGGAAAGGCATAAGAGAAAATATTTATAATAATTATTGAGGATATTTTCTTTTGCTGATAATGTATATGCTCCTATAAAAAGTTCGACAGTTGCTTGAACATTAGAGAAATTAATATTTCCTAAATAAGATGCTGAAAGGAGATTTTCTGGAAGTGCATTAAAGAAAATCGGGGCCTGAACAGAAATTATTAAAGTTGTAATTAATATTGTTTTTAAAATAGTTAGTAATTTTTTTTTATCAATTGTAGTAAAAAATAATAATGTAAGAGTAGACGTTGTGAGAGCAATAAAATACCAAATGAATGAATAATCTGTAAAAAAAGCTAGAATGTTACTTATTATAGCTAAAGCAATCCACTTTTTTGTTTTTTTAGTTTTGATGATTTGAATGTTAGAGTATAGAGAAGTTAGCATAAATACTATTTCAAAACCGTACATTTTTTGTTGAAATCCTAAATTGACAAAAAAGGGATGGATAGAAAAGATAAATGCGCTTATTAATCCTGATATATGATTTTTTAAGTTTTTTCCTATCAAAAAAACTAATATAGCGGCAGGAATGAAGCTAATAATTGTTGGTATTCTTAAAAAAATTGCAGTGGTATTTATTTTGCTCCAGAAGTGAATAAATATATAAAAAAGTTGAGGATGGATTTTGTCCCAATGCTCCATTAAGATAAGTTTTTTAAGACTTAGTTGAGATGTTTTGAAAATACTTGTTTCGTCAAGCACAAAGCTTTTTTCTATGGCGGTTTGAAATCTGAGATAAAAACCTAAAACAATAATTGTTAGGAATATTATGAAATTTAATTGTTTTTTATTTTTTCTAATGATTGTTGATATTTTAAATTGCATACTACTTTTTTAGTATAAATAAATAATGCGGATGAAAAAATATTGTTTTTAATTGAATTTCTTTTTTAATTTTGAAATGGTAATTGTTAAAAAGATTTCTATGTTGATTTAGAGAATAATAAGACAATTTTTTTGTTTCAGAGAAAGTAAATTTTAAGAGTTTTACAAAAATAAATTCCTGTAAATAACATAATAAAAATTTGAAGGTTGGAGAATAGTTAATAGTTTTAATAAGTATTTTTCCGTTAGGCTTAAGTAGAGTTTTTGCTTTTTCTAAAAGAGACCTTTTTTCTTTAGAAGATAATAAATATAAAAGATCTATGAGTAAAATAGCATCAAATTTTTCTTTTGTAGAAAAGTTTTTAAAAGAATTTTTGAAAAAAAAGATATTGTTAATTTTTTTGTTTAAAGCCCTAGTAGGAGTAGCTTTTTTTTTATCTGGATCTAAGGCATAAATAATTCTGTTTTTTGACTTGATAATTAGAAATAAATCAAAAAGTCCATGACCACAACCAATATCTAAAATAAGTCCTTTTTGAGGACAGAGGGTTTCCATTTTTTTAAATGGAGCAGAAATCCAACGAAGAAATAAGAAAACTTTAGTAAAAAGAGAAGTATCATAATTAGAAATTAATTGAAATATGTTGGTTTTCACTTGCTTTTTAATAATTTTAATTTATAGATTAGTTAAAATTTGATCCAGGATGAATAATATTTGCATGATATATTTTTTTATTTAAATTTGCCATTGGTAACTTTCTATAGTTTATTTTTAGTAAATTTTTAAAGATTAAATAAATTAAATATTTAGGAGGTTTGACTTTTAAATACATTTCTGATGATTGTATGCTGCGAATTTTTTTATTTTTAAAAGTATTACAGAAAAGATTCCATATTGGAGGAAAAATGTGAATGTGTTGTTCTGAGTCAATATATTTTATTAACACACCTTTTTTGTTTAATTGTTTTATTTGATTTTTAGCTTCTATTTGTATTTCATTAAGATCAATTTTTTTAAATAAAAGTTTGACTAGAAAAAATGGAAGCGAATAAAAATGTCCTTTTTTATTCACTAATGTTGATACTTTATTTTTATGAATAGTAGGTTTTCCTCTTAGAAAGTTAATATGAGCTGAGAATTTAATATGATTAGAATTTTTTTTAAGGAGATTGATTTCTTTGGAAGTTGTTATATTGGGTAAGATAGATACGATATTTATAGAGTGAGTATTTATTTGATTGATAATTGCTTTATTGATTATATGAGATAATCCATAATCATCAGCTATTGTTATTGCCGGAGAAAAAGATTTATTTTTAAAGAAATGGAAGACGATAATTCTATATAAATCAATGCAGCTCATTTTTATTCTTCTGAGAAAGTTATATCGTGTCGGCCTAGTATCTTTAATAACAATAGGCATTTCTATAATTTTTTGTTTTTTCTCCTTGGTGAGTTTTATAAGAAGTTCTGTGTCAAAAAATTCATGTTTGCTGGCACAAGACATGATAGTTTTCTTTAAAATTTTTGAATTGTGAAGTACTTTTATGCCATGAGTATCAGTGCCTGGATATTGGAAAAATAACTTTAAGAAAAAGCCCAATAAGTGAGTGAGTGATTTACGGATAAAATTTCTTGAGTCAATACTTCCAGATAATGTTTTAGACCCAAGTATTATGCGATGCTTTTTAAGCAAATGGATAGCTTTTTGTATAAAAGAAATATCAAAGAAATCAAGATTCAGAATAAATATGAATTTACTATTAGTTGATAGAATTCCGTGTTTGATTGCTCTTCCGTATGATGCATGTTTTATTCTCATTGCTTTTAATTTTGAATATTTTTTTTCTAATTTTTTAATAATATTCCAAGAATTATCAGAACTTCCATTTTCAATTAAAAGTATTTCAGAAAAGGAAATTTTTAACTTATTGATTGATTGATAAAAAGAACTTATTTGTTTGTTTAAATATTTTTCTTCATTATGTATTGGGAAAATAAAGCTGATAGAATTTGTTTTTTTTGCATTCATGAGAGATATTAAAAAACTTGAATATAGTAATATAGTATAGCGGAAAGATGAATATTTTTAAGGTAAGATATGATTATGAATAAGAAATGGCTGTTGGGAATATTAAGTGTTGTTTTGTTGATAGCAGGTTTCGGAGTGGAGATTTTTTATGTGAATTTATCAGGAGTTTTGCTGACATTGTTATTATTGGGAATAATTTGGAAAAAGAAAAGAAAATTAAAATTACCAAAAGGAGCATTTTTATATTTATTATTTCTGTTGATTTTTGAAATTAGCTTGTTTTTACATGATGAAAATAGAGGATTGGGGTTTTCATATTTTCTGCTGTATTTAGCTGGAGGAGGGTTTTGGCTGTTGGGGTATAACTTGAAAAAGGAGATATATAAATATTTTGATAAAGTGATTGTGGGGTTAGGAATAATATTTGCAGGTTTGTATTTTGTATTTAACTATATTATTCCTAACCCTAAAGTAAAAGCATTGAGTTTATTTTTACCATACACCAGATTTATGAATCATAATAATATTGGTGATTTATGGGCGGTGGTATTAATAGTAGTTATATTTTATTTAATTAAAAACTTAAAAAATGCTTGGTATTGGTTGTTAATGGTTTTAGGAATATTTTTGTTATATAAGTCCCAATCAAGATCAGCTTATGTGGCTTTAATAGTAGGAGTATTGTATTTATTTAATAGTAAAGACTGGGTGGAGAAGTATAAAAAGATATTTTATGGATTGGTGATTATAGGAATAGTTTTGTTTTTAATAACCGGTGTGCAGAAAAGCACTTTATTTCAGCGACCATACTATATTCAATCCATAGCAGGATTAATAGATAATCCTATGGGTGTGGGAATAGGTAATTTTGGGACAATTTCTAATAATGAAAAATATCATATATGGGGTTTAGGAGATTTTTCTTTATGGGTGCATAATATAGTTTTGGAGATATTGTCTGGATTGGGAATATGGGGAGGAGTTTTTGTTGTTTGGCTGGTTAAAATATCAAAAGAAGTATGGGAAAAGAAAGACAAGAAAACCTTGATTTACAGAGCAGTATTTTTCTGTTTATTAACTAATATGATGTTTCACAGCACATATTTTTTACCAACTATGCTATGGATGTGGATGGTATCATTAGGAATAAGTCAAAAAGGTTGACAACATAGGCTTTTAGCCTATAATATGAGATAGTTATAAATAATTAAATTATTTAAATGGCAACAAGTTTGGTAGAGAAAAGAAGAGGAAGAGTGGAAGTGGGTTTGCATATTCCAGATGCTATAGGTGATGGAAATATTAATGAATGGTTAAGGCCTGGAAGGATTATTTCTAGAGCCAAGCAAGAAGCTCATGATCAAGGAATTTTTTATGATGAACCAGATGGAAGTTTGTGTTCAGAGAGTCAAGTGATTGAACAAACTTTAAGGGTTTCAGCAGGTTTTGTAGGACAAGGCGCAGATGGAGAAGTAGACGTTCTTGTAGTGCCAACTGTATTGAGAATAAGAAATTCTTTGAAGGTAAGAGATTTTTCAGCAGGTGATTTGGAAAAGGTTGAGAGAGCTCATAGGCTTGGTTCAAATTTGAAATGGTTAAGAACTGTTCAAGCAGCAGAGAATAGGGGTTTAATAACTTCTGGGAAAGCTCAAGAATTATTACAAAAATTTTGTCAAACACATGACTTAAGTGGATTTAGAGATGGGCAAGGAGTGAGTTCTGGAGAGATAGAAGCAAGATTACGAGCTGCTGCTGATAAAAATGATTTTAGAAGTGTAAAAGTTGGTAGAGTGATGGGAGATAATGGTGGGAAATTAGAGAATAATGGGAGGATTAGTGTATGGAAGGATATGCCGATTTCTCCTGAAGTAATGTCTGAGGTTTATCCTAGTACTGATAGCAGAGGAGGGATGGGTAGGGGTGTTATAAGGGTAGGAGGGATATTATTAGCAGGGGGAATGGGGTTTTTAATGTTGAGAGGATGTACGCCTGTATCAGAAGATAAACCTACGGAACAACCAGCAGAAGCACCAGCAGCAGAAGAGCCAGGAGGAGAAGCACCAGCAGCAGAAGAGCCAGGAGCAGAAGCACCAGCAGCAGAAGAGCCAGGAGGAGCGCCAACTGAAGATCCAGGAAATCCATACCCTATTAGCACAGAAGGTTTTAATTTAGATGCTGGAGGAAATATAGACGATATTATAAGAGACATAGAAACATTTGCTCCAATAAATTCATCTGATACGCAATATTTAATAGAAGAACGATTATATCAAGACTATGTTCCGGTATGGATAGATGGAGGTAAAGTAGGAGAAACTTATGAAAATGCGGATGATCATTTTAGTAAAACTCATACATATGAAGCCATTTTACTTGAAGATGGAGGATGGGTAATTGTGGCAAGAAGAAAGGATAATGGTAGATTAATGTTGCCATTTGATAAAAATGGAATTCCTTATTTTTCATTAATTCCTTGGAATGTGAATGGCATTCCTGATTTTGGTATAGAAAATTTTGAATTAAGAGAAATAAATATAGAAGGAATGGAAGAATATGATCAGAGAATAGTTGGAGTAACAAGTGGACCTGCAAAGGGCAACTTTGTAATTGGGTTTTTTGACAAAGGTAAGCTAGTTGGTTGGTTGAATTTGGATTCAGCACCAAGTTTTGATGAAATAAAAATGATAGAGGTGGAAGAAGAAAAAGGAGGAGTGCTAGCTGTTTTTGTAGATGATAATGAGTATAGTTTGGTTTGGGATCCTGAAAAAGAAGAATATATGATTGATATATCTGTTTTGGGTGAGGGAATGATGGCGATAGATAATCAAGCAATAATAGTAGGAGGTCAAGTCCTTAAATTGCAAGGGAAAGAATTAGTGGCAATTGAAACACCTGAATGGGCAGGGAATATTGTGGATTATGAATATCACACTGATGAAGAGACAGGAGAAGAGCGTTTATATGCTATTGATGATTTTGGACTTGCAATGGCCACAATTGATCCAGTGACTAAAGAATTTGAGAAGTATGTTCCAAAGATTTTGATTGCAGGAATTAGAAATTTTAATAATAGTATAGGAGCTGAAATGTGGGCAGATAATTATAGGAATCGTGATGCAGAAGAGATAAGAGACAGGTATAGAAAGAATCCATTATATGATGAAAAAGGCAATTTATTATCTCCGGGAGTTATTCGTGAAGAATCTTTGGATGAAAATGGAGGCACTTCATTTAATGTATATGGTTATTTAACTGAAGGATGGGTGGCGGATTATGGAGTGTTTTATTATCTAGATATTCCTTTAAGGTATGATATACAAGTAGTTGAAGTTGTTGGTTCTTTTGAAGGGAGTAGATTTCGTCCTGTTAGATTGATACCAAATTCAAATATGATTCCAGAAGATATTGATAAATTAGAGATTTTATTTGGAGAAGGCGAATATTCTGAGGAGATTAATAGAGAGTTATCAGATCCTAGTAGAATTGGACAACCTTTAGTGTTAGATTTTTTCTTTTTATATGATGAAGATTTTGAAGAGAATTTTACACCTTTAGTTAATTTTCGTTTGAAAGAATGTTTAGAAAAAAAACAAGCTTGTTCTTTACGAAAGGAACAAACATTTTTCTATTTTGCTGGAGCTTGGTTGCCTGAGAAATAAAAAAATTTGAGTTTTAAGTAAATCTTAGCTATATTTAACTATATAGATAAGATTTATTTATGGAAAAGAATACTAAAATATTGACTTGGTTAAGTGGCTTGTTTTTTTTAATAGTTTTAATTTTAGGAGGGATTTTATTTATTCGCAGTAAGGGATTTTTTCCTTTATTTTTTAAAAAAGACAAACAAGAAGAAATTAAAGAAGAAAAAGATAATTTAGAGATTGAAATTTTTCATAGTAAACAAGAAGATTCTATTAGAAAACAGATTTTTGAGGAAAAAGGAAAAGGTGAAGTTAATTATATTATTAAGGCTGTTATAACTGAGTTAAAAAAGAATGAACAAAATAAACTCTTAACTGGCAAGATTATCATAGAAAATGATCCCTTAGAACGCGAAATAAGATTTTTTGCAGGTTCGGAAACTGGCAAGATGTTTTTAGGAATTTATGAAGATTTTTCTTCGGAGAATTCTTCTTGGAAAAGTGTTTCTAATGAAGAAATTCTTAAGAAAGTTCAATTAGGTGAAGTGATTAGAATATTAGTTGAAGTTCCTTTTGATAAAAATAGTAATAATAAACTTTATTATTTGAGAAAACATGAAGCTTTTTTTGATACATTAATAAAAGAATTTATTTCAAATAAATTTGAATATGAAATTCCAGAAAATTTTCCAATATATTTTTATAAATTAGGAATAGTTAGATGAGGTTGAAAAAGTTTTTAGGTTTTAGTTTTAAAGCACTATTTTTAATAGGAATATTTTTTAAATTTAATTTTTCAGATGTTTATGCTGGGTCTGAAGCTTGTGGGGGAAATGTATGTTGGGGAACTAGATCTGTAAGCAGTTATTCTTGTGGCACTTGTAGTGTAAAAGGAAGATGTGTTGGAGAGGGTATTGACTGTGATCCTAACTATGATTATTTTTTAAATTGCCAAGCAGGACCCATTGTTCCCAGTTATCAATATGTTGGTCCTTATACATGTCAAGCTGGACCTTGGGCTGGTCGGAGTTGTGATCCAGCTACTGTACCTGCTCATTGTGATTGTCAAGGCACCTGGACTTGTATGAATGAGACTCTTCCTAATCCATGTCCTGCCCATACTTATTGTGCTTATGAATGTGTTTATCCCGGAGGTACTGGCTGTCGAGTAAATACTGGCTTTGCTAATTGTAATACGAGTGATAATCATTGTGAAACAGATGACGTGATAACTTTACATTGTACTGGTGGTGATACTGCTTGCGATATAGATGAAGCTTCGAAATTGGGTTGTTGTGGGTCTACTCCTGATCCGTCAACCCCACCGCCAGAGCCAGAAGAATGTAATCCTACTTGTCCTTTTAATTGTGGAGAAGATGATTCATGTCCTGATACAGGAAATTGCTCTGACAATGGAGGGAATCCTGGAGCGTTTACTGTAAGTCCAAGTGGAACAATAACGCTTGCTGATATAGATGATGAAGTGAGAATTGATTGGAGTGGATCAGCTGGAGCAGAAAGATATGAGATTAGTCTTAATTCTGAACCAGCAATTAATGTTGGCAGTAATACTTTTTATGATTTAGATCCTACAGTTTCAAGCTATGCTTATACTGTGACAGCTATTAATACTGATTGTGAAGGAGGGAGTAGGCCAGTGTCGTCAGCATTTTCTATTGTTGGAGGAATCAGTGGACAAGTGCGAACTTTAGATCCAGGAGCAACAACAGGATTAGGGGGAGATGGAATTTGTTTTTTACAAGCAGGCAGTGCTACAGGTGAGCAGCCAGGAGTAGGCTCAAGTGTAGGTATTTCTGGTTATGGCAGTGGAGGAGTAGGAGGGGGTGGAACATATTCTATTGGAAGTCTTCCTTTTGGAACTGGATATATAGCATCTTTGACTGTAGGTGATCCAGATAATTATCGATGTGAATGTCCTTCTATTTGTGCTTATGGGGGAATATCTTCACCTCAGGCAAATGTGGATTTTTTCATGATTAATTTTGAAGATAATTGGTTTCAGGTACAGGGAGGAAGTTTGCATGCAGACTCAGGCAGTGTTACTTCTTTGATTCCTGCTAGTTGTGATATTGATCCAGTTTGTTTGCCATATTTGATTACTGAAGATGTTGATGATGGAAGTGTAGGTGTTGTTTCATATACAGGAAATATTAGTTTAGGAGATTTTACTGCAGAGAATATTGGTGAAGGCAGTGATGATTGGCAGGCAGATAATACTAGTTATGCAGGTATACAAACAGACTATGACTATTTTTACCGTCTTTTAGAGGAAGTTCCAGAAGAAGAATCAACTATTTGGGATGGGAGTGAGCCTAGTGCTAATGGGGTATTTTTGGGAGAAGAAGAAGATCAAATTACTGTAGGTGGTTGGAATATTTCCAGTGGAACTATAGCTGTAATATTGGTACCTAATGATGTGTTGATAGATAATAATATTACAGTAGTTCCAGGAGGATTTTTGGCAATTATTAGTTCTGGTGATGTTACTATTGCTGATAATGTAACTGATGTTCAAGGAGTATATGTAGTTGATGGAGTGATAAATACTTGTCAGTCAAGTCAGTGTGGTGATTCAGCAGGGGATGGTGATGTTTCAGGTCAGCAGTTAGTAGCAGAAGGAATATTTGTAGGCTGGAGAGGGATTGATTTAAGGCGTGATTTTTTAAGTTCTGATAATGATACTAATCCAGGAGAGTTGTTTATTTATCGGCCTGATTTGCAGATTAATGCCTATAATTATCTGATGAAGCCTTTTTATACCTGGAGAGAAGTAGCGCCGTAGATTTGATTCTGGTAAAGTAGTGATATGAGGTATTCAAAATTGTTTCCTAAAGCCAAGCGTAAAGTTTCGGCAGAGAGTATTAATCATAAGTTATTAGTCCAAGCAGGGTTTATGGATCAGTTAATGGCTGGTTCTTGGACTTTACTGCCTTTAGGTTGGCGAGTGATAGAAAAGATTAATCAGGTGATAAGAGAAGAAATGAATGCAATTGGCGGGCAGGAGTTGTTGATGCCTTTACTGCATCCAAAATCTATCTGGAATGAGACTGGGCGGTGGGAAAAAGCAGATGAGATTATGTATAAGCTTAAAGATAGCCGGGAAAAAGAATTTGTGCTTTCCTTTACTCATGAAGAAATAGTGATGGATCTTTTAAGAAAAAATGTTTCTTCATATAAGGATTTGCCGGTGGCAGTTTATCATTTTTCAACAAAATTCAGAAATGAATTAAGAGCCAGATCAGGAATTTTACGTGGCAGGGAATTTATGATGAAAGACCTTTATAGTGCTCATGTGAGCGAGAGAGATCTGATGGAATATTATGAGAAAGTTAAACAAGCTTATGCAAAAATATTTAAAAGATTAGGATTTGATTTTAAAGTAACTGAAGCAGGCGGTGGGGTATTTACTGATAAAAATACTCATGAGTTTCAAGTATTATGTGAGACAGGAGAAGATACGATTTATTATTGTGACAATTGCGGTTTTGGGGAAAATAAAGAGATATTTAAAGGCAAAAGAGGCGATAAATGCCTAAAATGTAAAAAAGGACAGATTAAGGAATCAAAAGCGATTGAAGTGGGCAATATTTTTCCTTTAGGAACTTGGTATGCAGAAAAAATGAAGGTGTTTTTTACTGACAAGAATGGTAAGGAAAAGCTGGTTTGGTTTGGCAGTTATGGAATTGGGCCAACGAGAGTTATGGGGGCGTTTGCGGAGGTTTTTAATGATGATAAAGGAATGATTTGGCCAGAGAGTGTAGCGCCTTTTTCAGTGTATTTAATTGATTTAAAAAGTAAAGAAAAAGGAAAAGAAGTTTATCAAAGATTAAAAAAAGAAAATATAGAAGTATTGTGGGATGATCGGGAGGATGTATCTGCTGGAGTAAAATTTGCTGATGCTGATTTGATTGGTATACCAGTGAGATTAGTGGTATCAGCCAAGACTAAAGATAAAGTTGAATGGAAGAAAAGAAGTGAAGATAAAATAGAATTAATAGATTTAGATGAAGTGATAAAAAGATTAAGATAGAAAATAGTATGGTGAAATATTTAGTGACTCATATTTTTCCGGATATTGATGCAATTACTGCTTGTTGGTTGTTAAAAAGAAATGACAGTGATTTTGATAAAGCCCAGATTAAATTTGTTCCAGCAGGAACAACTTTAGATAAGCAAAAAGCAGATATTGATCCGGAAGTTATTCATGTAGATACTGGTTTAGGTAGATTTGATCATCATCAGACAGATGAGAGAACTTGCGCCAGTAAATTAGTGTTGGAATATTTGAAGCAAGAGAAAAAGATTGGTAAGAAAAAAGAAGCAGGATTAAATAAATTAATAGAATTAGTAACTCAGATTGATCATTTTGAGAATTTTTTCTGGGAAAAGCCAGCTGATGATAGATATGATTTGTGTTTGCACCAGTTATTTGACTATTTAAAAATGTCAGGCAGATTGAATGACAGAGAATTAGTATCACAAGGCTTTTTATTATTGGATGCTTTACTATTCGGCTTAAGAGAAAAAATTAAAGCAGAAGAGGAAATTAAGGAAGGAAGGGAATTTAAAACTAAATGGGGTAAAGCTGTAGGAATGGAAACAAAAGTAAGCAGAGTATTAAAGCTAGGACAGAAAATGGGATATGTTTTAGTATTAACTAAAGATCCTGAGAAAGGTTTTGTAGTGATTAAATGTCAGCCAAAAAAAGAACTGAATTTGGAGGAAGCTTATAAAGCATTAAGCCAAGCAGATAAGCAGGCAGACTGGTTTTTTCATAAGAGTAAGCATATAATACTAAATGGCTCACGGCATAATCAGGATGTTAAACCAAGCAGATTAAGCCTGAATGAGTTAATAGATATATTAAGAAATATAAATTGAGAGGGGAGGTGGCTTAACAGCCATGACAGTTGTAGTTAAGGCTCAGTCTGGTGACAGCTCAGATCAAGTAATCAGAAAATTTAAAAAGAAAGTATTACAGGATCAAATATTAACTGAGGTTAGAGATAGGGAATATCATAAGAAACCTTCAGTGAAGAAAAAAGAAAAACTGTCTGAGTTTAAGAGGCGTCAAAAAAGAAGCAAGAAAATAAAAAGGCAAATGAGAATAATGAAATGAAATATCAGGAAAGAGTTACAGCAGATTTAAAATCTGCAATGAAAGCTAAAGATCAAATAAAGGTTTTAACTTTGAGATTATTAATAGCAGCTTTTGAGAATGCTAGAATTGAAAAAGGTAGGGATTTACAGGAAGAAGATGGAGTAAAAATATTATCCAGTGCAGGTAAAAAAAGAAAAGAGTCAATTGAAGCTTATGAAAAAGCCGGCAGAAAAGAATTAGCGGATAAAGAAAAACAAGAACTTCAAATAATTGAAGAGTATTTGCCTAAGCAAATGAGCAAAGAAGAAGTACTTCAATTTATTAAAGAATTAAAAGAATGGAAATCTGTAAAGGGGGATTTTGGTCAAGCAATGAAATTAGTGATGGGTAAGTTAAGAGGTAAGGCAGATGGAAAATTGGTATCAGAGGTAGTACAAGAATTGCTATGAAGATTGATTGGCAGTTAAAAGAAGACAACTTTCCAATTAATAAAAAAAAGCTTACTGAAGTTGTTAAGACAATTTTAAAAGAAAAAGGTATTGGAGGAAAAATAGAATTAGGAATAAGTATTGTTGATGATAAGGAAATAAGGCAATTAAATGAGGTTCACATGAAGAAAAAAGGAACAACTGACGTGTTATCTTTTCCTTTAGAAAAAGAAAAAGGCCCTGATGGAATAATCAGATTAGGAGATATTGTCATTAATATTCAACAAGCCAGAAGACAAGCAAAGAAAAAAGAAAAAACAATTGGAGAAGAAATAGAATTTTTATTAAACCACGGACTGTTGCATTTATTGGGATTTCATCATGACTAGATGGGATTGGAAAAAAATTAACAATATATCAATAAAATTAGGACTAGCAATGATATCTGGGTGTTTATCTTATAAATTAGTATATTTTATTGGAGAAACTTATTTTTTTGATAAATTTTTTTATCAAAAAAGTATTAAATATGGCTATGGTGAAAAATGGAAATTAGAAAACTATGGTGAGAGAAGTGAAGACTTATTAAGTCTTGAGTATTTAGCTTCTAATAAAATAGAAGCTGATTATAAATCAAATAAAGTTTTGGGAGTAGAAAATGACAATGTTTATAAAATTGCAGTGATTGGGGATTCAATAGTTTGGGGAGAGGGTTTAAAAAATGATGATAGATTTGTAGAAATATTAGAGAAAAAATTAAATAAAATTTATCCAACAAAAGTTTTTTCTTTTAGTGAATGTGGAGATAGCATATTAGAGAATTATATTAAATATAAGATATTGGAGAATGCTAGAAGCGATATTGATTTGTACATTTTTGGCTTAGTTAAAAATGACTTAATTTTTAAAAATAAAGAAAGATATGATTTATTGATTTTTGATAAAATTGTCAATGATTGTGCAGATAAGCCTTTCTATTTTTCTAATACTGATTCTGACGATGTTTTATACAAAGATACGGTGAAAAATTCTTTTGATAAGAATTTTGGCAATTTTTGTGTTTTAGAGAAAATTGCAGATTTGTTGCCAAAAGAAAAAACAATTTATTTTGATTTTTCTATTGTTTCGAAAGATGAATATTTAGAGAGATATATAAGTGTTCTAAGGGAAAAGAATTTATTTATTAAGAAATATATTGATTATACTTGTAAGGCTTGTGAAAAGTGTGATTGTTATTTTGTTTCTGAAAAAGAACGACATCCTTCTGTTTTTGCTAATAAAAAATATGCAGAGACTTTATATAATGAAATTATTACTAATTCTGAATATCAATTTCCTAAAAAATGAGCTTTACTAAGAGAAAAGGTTTTGTTAAGTTTAAATACTATGACTGCTTTTTATTTAACCTACCGGCCGCAGAAAATATCTGATTTAGACTTAAAAACAGTCAGGGAATTATTAGAAGAGATATTAGGATCAAAAAATATTCCTCATGCTTTTTTGTTTGTTGGGCCTAAGGGAACAGGTAAAACCAGCAGTGCCAGAATTGTAGCTAAATCATTGAATTGTGTAGGCAAGAAGAAAAATAAAGGAGAACCATGCAATAAATGTGAGATGTGTAAATCGATTTCTCAGGCAAGAGCAATAGATTTAATAGAAATTGATGCGGCTTCAAATAGAGGGATTGATGATATTAGGAGTTTACGGGAGAAAATCAAATTAACCCCAGGTCAAGCTAAGAAGAAAATATATATTATTGATGAAGTGCACATGCTGACTAATGAAGCATTTAATGCTTTATTAAAAACTTTAGAAGAACCGCCTGATCATGCAGTGTTTGTTTTATGCACTACAGAGCCTCATAAATTACCGGAAACAATTGTGTCCAGATGCTGGCAGGTTGATTTTAGTAAAGCAACAGTTGAAGAAGTGGTGCGATCATTAAAAAAGGTTGTTAAGGGAGAAAAAATTAAAATTACTGATAAGGATTTAAAGTTAATAGCTAGTCAGGTTGATGGCAGTTTCAGAGATGGAGTGAAGATTTTGGAGCAATTATCCAGCGGAGGCAAGAAAATCAGCAGTAAAAAAGTGAAGCAGTGGTCAGAGCAGGGAATAGGGGAATTAAATATAGATGAGTGGTTGGTGATGGTGTATAAAGGTGAGAAAGAAAAAGTGCTAAAAGATTTGAATAAAGCAGTTAATAAAGGAATGGATGTAAGTAAATTTATTATTAAAATTTTAGAAAAATTAAGGCAAGTGTTATTAAAAAAATGGAGTGTAGAAATAGAAGGAGAGGACATTGTTGAGTTGAAGGATGTTAATAAAATTAGAAATTTAGCCAGATTGTTTGATAAAGCAGGTCAGGAAGTAAGATATTCAATGATTGAAATATTGCCGTTAGAATTGGCAGTAATGGAATGGGCAGGTGGAGAAGTAGATAGTGATGAAGATTTTGAAGAAGAGACAGGAAAAGAAACAGTGGATTTAAAAACAGATAAATCTAAAATTAAATACAGCAAAAATCAGGGAAAGTTGAATATTAAACAGGTAGAAGATAGATGGACAGAGGTATTAGCGGCAATGAAGCCGCATAACCATAGTTTGGAGGCTTTATTAAAAGCTACTAAGCCAACAGGATTTGATGGTAAGTTTTTAATGTTGGAAGTGTTTTATAAATTTCATAAAGAAAGATTAGAAACAGATCGCTATAGACAAATAGTAGAAGAAGTAGCATCGCAAGTATTGTCAGCACCTGTATCAATTCGTTATTGCTTAGGTGAGAGAATACAGCCAGTAAAAAAACCGGCTGTTGATAGCAGTAATGTTAATATCCCAACAAAAGTAGATAATGATATTATTAATACTGCAGAAGAAGTATTTGGAGTTAAAGTTGAATAAGGAGGTGAATGTTAAATGTTTGATAAAGTAAAACAATTAGGTCAATTGAAGAAAATGCGCGATCAAGCTAAGGTGATGCAAAAGCAATTGGCGGCAGAAAAAGTAGAGATTGATGAAGGCGGTGTTAAGGTAGTTATGTCCGGAGATCAAAAAGTTTTAAGCTTATTGATTGATGATATGGAGAATACCAGAGTAATGGAGGCGATAAATAAAGCCATAAAAAGCTCTCAGAAGCTGGCTGCCAGAAAACTGGCAGAAATGAGTGGAGGTTTAGGAGGAATGTTATCCGGCCAAGGGCCTTTAGGAGGCGGTCAATGAAGAAGAAACGCTTTTCATTTAATTTAAAGAAAAATATTTTTGTAACTATTTTTTTACAAATTTTTATAACTTTATTTATAGCAGAGATTTTTCTTATTTCTACAAATTCTTTGAAAAATAATGGAATGTGGAATGTTTCTAAACTTAATCTTGAAAAATATGTTTTTGGTAGTAATGAATTTTTTACAAAAACACAAGCTTTAGAAAATAATCAGTTAAATTTAGGAGCTTGGGATAGCCTTCAGGAAGTAGTTTATAAAAATCAAGTAGACCCTTTAGAAGTGAATTTTGACTTTTTTTTATCTGAAGACTCCTATTTATATTTTATTTTTAACAAAAATCAAAACTCTTTTTCTGCTTTACGATTTAGCATACATGATGATTTTAACAGTGTTCATGTAAAATCTCTTGAAAGTGGAGAATTTACTAGAACGGAGTTATTGAATTTTCATAGTTTAAGAGAAAATAATTGGAATAAGGCAAGACTAATTTTTTATCCAGAAAAGTCAATGATTAATATTTTTCTGAATGATCAAGGTCCAGTAGCTGTAAAAAGTGACCTAGAAGATGATCAGCATATTGGATTTAGAGGTTCGTTGAAAAAGGTTTTGGTTGATAATATAATTATTATCCAAAATGGTGATAAAGATATTATTAAAGAAGATTTTACTAATTATAAAAATTGGCATATTGGTGTATTAATTGCAGTGATTTCCCTGTGTTTGTTTAATTTTATTACTTTTTTGTTATTTCGATTATTTAATAAAAAAATAAATTTTTCTCATATTATTTTTACACATGTTATATTAATAAGTGTTTTAATTGGAATTTGGTTGTTTTTGAATTTAATTTTTTTAAAAGGATATTTTAAATTAAATTTGCCATGGAAGAATTTTTTTAAAAAAGAAAAACAAGAGATAATGATGAGGGAAGATAAGATTAATAAAGAAGTTTTAAGTAGATATTTAAAGACAGGTAAAGAAAATTTTAATAGAATTTTATTTATTGGAACATCTCAAATACATGGTGTTGGTGCAAAAAAAGAAGATGAAATCTTAACACAAATTATAGAAGATAGATTAAATGATAATTATTTATCAAAGTTTATTGCAGATTCAAGTATTCAAGAAAAAATATTAGGCAAATCAACAGTTTATAGAGAGAATGACGTTTTTAGCAATATTAGCAACATTAATCAAAATTTTAAATTTCAAATAATAAATACTGGTGTTTCTGCGTCAAATTCAAGTAGGCTTCTTTTGTATTATAGAAATTATTGGATTAAATTAAATCCTAAAATTGTTATAATAAATTTATCTTATAATGATTATGATTTTGGCGAATTTATTTTTAGAAAAAATTTAAATGAATTTGTTGAAATAAATAAAAAAAGAGGAATAAAAACTATTTTTATTCTTGAGGCAGGTTCAATAGAGTTTTCACCTTTTGATTTATTCCTTCATTTTGTAATGAAAGATGTAGCTGAAAAGCAGGAAATTCAAGTTATTGATATGCATAATTACTTAAAAACACAAAATGATAAAGGAATTATTTGGTGGGATCAAATTCATGCAACAAGTTTTGGTCAAAAATTAATGGCAGAATATATTATTGAAAATATAAAAGACGATTTATTTTTATTAGGAGGCGGGCAATGAAAGTAGTAGTAACTGGATCAGTGGCTTTTGACCATATTATGTCAATGCCGGCTCGGTTTAAAGATTATCTTCAGCCAGATAAACTACATATTATTAATGTTAGTTTTTTGATGGATAAATTCAGGCGGGAAAAAGGTGGAACTGGTGCTAATCAGGCATATAATTTAGCATTGTTGGGATATAAGCCAGTATTAGTAGCAACAGTAGGAAAAGATTTTTTAGGAGAATATAAAAAACATCTTCAAAAATCAGGCGTAGATGTTAATAATGTAAAAGTGTTTAAAAAAGAATTTACAGCTACAGGATTTGTTATGACTGATAAGGATGATAATCAAATCTGGGGATTTTATAGTGGAGTGATGAAGAAATCAAAAAAAGTTAATTTACAACAGATAATGCAAAAAAATGACTTTTTGTTATTAACACCTGATGATTCTGAGGCAACGGAGAAAAGAATTAAGCAAGCAGATAAAATGAATTGGCGATATTTATTTGATCCAGCTTTTCAAACTGCTCGTTTGTCTGTAAAAAGTTTAAAAAATGGAGTTTTAGGAGCAGAAATAGTAATTGGCAATGATTATGAAATAGCTATGCTTTTGAAAAGAACAAAGTTAAGCAAAAAAGAAATTTTGAGAAAAGATAGAATATTGATTACTACTTTAGGAGCTAAAGGGTCAGTAATTGAAACTAGAGATAAGAAGATAAAAATTCCAGCAGCTAAGCCTAAAAATACTTCTGATCCAACAGGTGCAGGTGATGCCTATAGGGCAGGATTTGTGGCAGGATATTTGAAAGGAATGGATTTAAAAATATGTGGCAGAATGGGAGCTTTGGCGGCTGTATATACAGTTGAACTTTATGGAACACAAACTCATAAATTTACTATAGATGAGTTTAAGAGGAGATATAAAGAGAATTTTAAGAAGAATTTAGAGATTTGATGTGATAATATATTGGTTATGAAGAATTCAGTTAAACATGATATTAAAGATATTTCTTTGGCCAAAGAAGGTAAATTAAGAATTGAATGGGCTGGAAAACAAATGCCAGTACTTCAATTGATTGAAGAAAGATTTTCTAAAGAAAAAACTTTAAAGGGAATTACTTTATCAGCTTGTTTGCATGTAACAGCAGAAACAGCTAATTTAATGATGGCTTTAAAAGCAGGTGGAGCTAAATTAGCTTTATGTGCTTCTAATCCTTTATCAACTCAGGATGAAGTGGCGGCCAGTTTAGTTAAAGATTATGGAATATCAGTGTTTGCTATTAAAGGTGAGGATAATAAAACATATTACAAGCATTTGAATCAAGCATTAGATTTTAAGCCTCAAATAACTATGGATGATGGAGCTGATTTAGTAACAATTTTGCATACTAAGAGAAAAAGTCAATTAAAAGAAATAATAGGATCGTCAGAAGAAACTACTACAGGAGTGATTAGGTTAAGAGCAATGGAAGAAGATAGAGTTTTAAGAGTGCCAGTAATTGCAGCTAATGATAGTAAGACTAAACATTTATTTGATAATCGTTATGGCACAGGTCAATCAAGTATTGATGGGATTTTAAGAGCCACAAATATATTATTAGCAGGAAAAGTATTTGTAGTAGTTGGTTATGGTTATTGTGGACGAGGAGTGGCTATGAGAGCAGAAGGAATGGGATCTAAGGTTGTAGTAGTAGAAGCAGATGCTGTTAGAGCGTTGGAAGCAGGTATGGATGGTTATGAAGTTATGGATATGAATAAGGCAGCTAAAATAGGAGAAATATTTTTAACAACAACAGGAGATAAACATGTGATTAATATTAAACATATGAAAATGATGAAAGATGGAGCTATTTTAGCTAACAGTGGCCATTTTGATGTGGAAATTGATGTAGCTGGATTAGAAAAAATGAAAAAAAGCAAAAGGAATATAAGAGAGTTTTTAGATGAATATGTGGTAGGGAAGAATAAAAAAATATATTTATTGGCAGGAGGAAGATTAGTTAATTTATCTGCAGCTGAAGGTCATCCAGCAGAAGTAATGGATATGAGTTTTGCTAATCAAGCTTTGGCGGCAGAATATTTATTGAAAAATAAAGGGAAATTGGAAAACAAAGTCTATGTTTTGCCGGAAAAATTGGATCAAATGGTAGCAGAAATGAAATTAAAAGCTAAAGGTTGGGGATTAGAGAAATTAACTAAAGATCAGAAGAGATATTTAACTTCCTGGCAAGAGGGAACTTAATGATATACTGGGAATATGAGAGTACCCAGAGCAGTTATTAGGTTAATTGAGTCGTTTGAAAGGTTGCCGGGCATAGGTCCAAAAACTGCCCAGAGATTGGTTTTTTACCTACTTCATAATCCGCAAAAAGAATTAGATAGTTTTGCGGAGTCTTTAATAAGATTAAAAAAAGACACGAAAGAATGCTCAATTTGCTTTAATGTAGGAGAACAGAATCCTTGTGAAATATGTATTGATAGGGATAGGGATGAAGATAAAATTTGTATTGTAGAGCAACCTTTGGATATATTAGCCATAGAAAAAGGCGGATTTTATAAAGGGCTTTATCATGTGCTGCATGGAGCAATATCGCCGCTAAATAATATTGGGCCGGAAGAACTGCATATTGATGATTTACTGCCAAGAATAAGGGATAATAAAGTAAAAGAGCTGATTTTAGCAACTAATCCTAATATGGAGGGGGAAGCAACAGCAATGTATATTAAGAAAATTATTAAGGAAAAATTTAAAAGGAAAAATCTAAAGATTTCCAGAATTGGTAGAGGATTGCCAATTGGAGCTGATTTAGAATATGCTGATGAAGTGACTTTAAATAGGGCGTTTGAAGGCAGGAGAAAGTTTTAATGGCTAATAAAAGAGGAATTGCCAGAGATGTTTTAGGAGAATTATTAGAAACAGGTAAGCAAACTGTAAAAGCCGGAGGCAAGGCGGCTGGGGATATAGCTGGGCAAACAGCTAAGACAATAATCAGCGGAGGAAATAGACAATTGGGAAGTGCAGAAAAAGGCCAAAAAAAACAAATGACAGCTCAAGCAAAAAAACAGCAGAGTGATATGAGTAAAATGTCTTCTAAAGAACAGATAAAAAAAATGGCAGAATTAGACAAGAGAAGGGCAAAGCAAGGTTATGAGGAAATTCAAAGACAGATTCAGATTTTAAGAAAAAAAAGAGAGACTGAGCCAGGGAAGGATGAAACAGGAAAAGCAGATTTTGATGAAGAGCAAGTTAAAGATCCAAAGAGTTTTTGGGATAAAATGAAAAAAAAGAGAAAGGAAGCAGAGAAAAAGAAAAAAGGTATGCCTTTATCAGTGCAAAAAGGAAAAACATCAATTGAAATCAGAAGAGGATCAGGATAATGAAGATATATAATACTTTAAGCAGAAAAATAGAAGAATTTAAGCCTTTAGAAAAAGGAAAAGTAGGAATATATATTTGCGGTCCAACTGTTTATGATTATAGTCATATAGGTCATGCGAGAACTTATGTTAATTCTGATGTGTTGATACGCACATTGTGTTGGTTAGATTATGAAGTGAAGGTAGTAATGAATATTACAGACGTAGGTCATTTAACTGATGATGCAGATGAGGGTGAAGATAAGATGGAGAAAAAAGCCAGAGCTGAGAAAAAAACAGCTAAAGAGATTGCTGAGTTTTATACAAAAGATTTTTGGCAGATGGTAAAGATGATGAATATTGGTAAGCCAGAGATAATTTGTACAGCAACGGAGTATATTAAAGAAATGATTGAGTTAATAAAAAGACTGGAGGAAAAAGGGTTGGTTTATAAAATAAGTGATGGAATGTATTTTGATACTAGTAAACTTAAAGATTATGGAAGGTTAGCTAGGTTAGACATTAAGGGTTTAAAAGAAGGAGCTAGAGTAGAGAAAAATAGAGAAAAGAAAAATATAACTGATTTTGCTTTGTGGAAGTTTTCCCCACTACGCCAAGGCTCCGAGGGGCAAGCACAAAAGAGACAAATGGAGTGGCAAAGTCCATGGGGAGTGGGTTTTCCGGGCTGGCACATTGAATGTAGTGCGATGAGTATGAAGCATTTAGGAGATGGTTTTGATATTCATACAGGAGGAATTGAACATATTCCAGTGCATCATACAAATGAGATAGCTCAAAGTGAGGGAGTGACAGGTAAACAGTTTGTTAAGTATTGGTTTCATAGCAATCATTTAATGGTTGAAGGTGAAAAAATGAGCAAGAGTTTGAAGAATTTTTTAAGAGTGGAAGATATTACAAAAAAAGGTTTTGACTCTTTAAGTTTAAGATATTTGTTTTTAACAGGACATTATCGAACTAAAATGAATTTTACCTGGAAAGGTTTAGAGGCGGCGGATGATGGGTATAAGAAGTTAAAATCAATAGTAAGTGAATGGAGTGGAGTAAAAACCAGAACTGATTTATCTGAGGAGAAGCTGCAAAAACTTCAGGTTTTAAACCTGAAGTTTAGAGAGGCGGTGGAAAATGATTTAGCTATGCCGCAAGCATTAGCTGTTGTTTGGGAAATGGTGAAATCAAATATTCCAGAACAAGATAAATGGGAGTTGATTCAAGATTGGGATAGGGTGTTAGGATTAAATCTAACACAAACGAAGATTGGTAAATTGCAAATTCCAAATGAAATAGAAGAATTGAAAAAGAAAAGAGAAGAATTAAGAAAAGAAAAAAAATGGGATGAAGCTGATGAGATAAAGAAACAAATAGAAGGAAAGGGGTTTAAAGTTGAAGATACTGTTGGGGGAACAGTGGTGAAAATAAAGTGAATTGAGGTAGGATAATTTGCTTAGTTATAGTAGAATAAGAGCTTGTATGAAATCTAAACTTAAGAAAATTTTAATTGCTATGGGTGTGGTTTTGTTAGTTGGCTTGGGATATTTCTATGTTCAAATGAGAAACATGGCAAAGGTTAGAGGTGCTTTTCAGGTACAAAGAGAGGCTCAGATTGATTTTTGGAAAGAACAGGGATTATCAGAGGAAGAAATTCAAGAGAAATTGTCTGAGTTAAGAGGAGAAGGAATGGGTGGAGGGCGAATGTCAGGTCCAGGAATGGCAATTATGAGGACAATTGGCAGAATGACCGGTGGGAGAATGAGACATCCATGAATTTAAAGGAAAAAGTAAAATCTTTTCCTGCCTGGTTTAAAAAAACATCAAAGAAAAATAAGTTGAAGGTTGTTATTGTTGTTTTAATAGCAATATTTGTTTTAGTTAAAGTTTTAGGAGGAGATAAAGAAGAAATTGAATATGAATTTCATAATGTAAGAAGAGGGAAAATAGAGAGTCTTTATTCAGAAACAGGAGAGATTCAGAGTAGTAATGTAACAGCGGTTATTCCAACTATTGAAGGAGTTGTTAGTGAAGTATATGTAGATAATGGAGAAGTTGTTTACAGAGGGCAGAATTTGTTTTATGTAATTAGTACAGTTAGTGAGCAAGAAAGAGCTTTGGCTTATGCTAATTATTTAACAGCTAAAGCCAGTTTGGAAAATGCTGAGGCTAAAAAATATAGTTTGCAGTCGGCTATGTTTAGCAATTGGGATACATTTAAAGAGTTAGCAGAGAGTGATGAATATAAGGATGTGGATTCTGATAATAGATCATTGCCTGAATTTCATGTGCCGGAAAAAGACTGGCTTTATACAGAGGCAACTTTTAAAGCTCAGGAACAAGTATTAGCCCAAAATCAAGCGGCTTTAAATAATGCCTGGTTAAAATATCAGGCAATGATTGATGGAGCAGTAAGATCACCGGCTAATGGAATAATAGCTAATTTGGCAGTAGCTGGAGGACAGCAAGTTAATACGACAGATGCAGTTTTATTAATTGAATCAGAAGCAGAGGTGTGGGTGAAAATTTTAGTTAATGAAGTAAATATTGCTAAAATTGAATTAGGCCAAACAGCAGAAATGATTTTAGATGCGTGGTCTGATAAAACATATCAAGGAGAAGTTAGAAGAATAGATCAAGTGGGAACTTTAAATCAAGGAGTGGTGGTTTACAGTGTTTATTTAGTAATTAATGATGCTGATGAAAAAATATTACCAGCTATGACAGTGAGTGTAGATATTGAATTAGAAAGAAAAGAAGATATTTTAGTAGTGCCTAATAAGGCAGTTAAGATTTATCAGGGAGATAAGGCAGTTCAAATAATGGATAAAAAAACTGATCAAGTAATTTATCTGCCGGTTCAAATTGGATCCAAAGGTTTGATGAATACTGAGATAGTTTTAGGACTTGAAGAAGGGCAAGAGATAATTTTAGGAGAGAAAAGCAATAATGATTCTTCTAAACAGCCAAGAGGAATGTTTGGACCAAGATAATGAAGAAAAAATCAATAATTTCTTTTCAAAATGTGACTAAAACTTATGTTACTGGTCCGGTTAAGTATAAGGCTTTAAAAGGAATTAGTCTTGAGGTTGAAAAAGGAGAATTTACAGCCATAATCGGAGCTTCAGGCAGTGGCAAATCAACAACAATGAATATTATTGGAGCTTTGGATATACCGACAACAGGGACATATTTGCTTAATGGAAAGAATATTGCGGAATATAATGATGATGAGTTAGCAGAGATGAGAAATAAAGAGATTGGATTTGTATTTCAGTCATTTAATTTATTACCCAGAACAACAGTTTTAAAAAATGTAGAAAGACCAATGATGTATGCTGGCGTTCCTGCTAACAAAAGGAAAGAAAGAGCAATGAAGGTGTTAGAAAGTGTGGGGATTGCAGATAAAGCTGACAATCTTTCTAATCATATTTCCGGCGGACAAATTCAGAGAGTAGCTATTGCCAGAGCTTTAGTAATGGGACCATCAATAATTCTAGCTGATGAACCAACTGGAAATATTGACAGTAAAACAGCTGATGAAATTATGAAGTTTTTAAGTAAATTAAATAAACAAGGCAATACAATTATTTTAATTACTCATGAAAAACATATTGCTAAATATGCCAAGAGAATAATTGCTCTTAAAGACGGCAAAATTATTAGTGATAAGAAAAAATAATATGGATTATAAAGAATTAATTACTTTAGCTTTATCAACTTTTAAAGCAAATGTTTTAAGAACATTATTAACAATGCTGGGAATTATTATTGGCATTGCTTCAGTAATTATTATTATGTCTATGGGGCAAGGAGCTACAGCTTCAATTGTTGATAGAATTTCAACTTTGGGAGCTAATACTATTAATGTGTTTCCTGGAGCCAGAAGGCGTGGTCCGGGATCAATTAGTGAAACAGTGACTTCTTTAATACCAAAAGATGTTGAAGCGATTAAGGAATTGGAAAATGTAGAGGCAGTTAGCGGAGTGGTATCAACGAGAACAGCAGTTTCTTATCAGGGAAATAATATGAGTTCATCTATTAATGGAGTAGAAGCAGACTATCAGCAAATTCAGTCATTAGAAGTTGACTTAGGTTCATTTTTTGATAAATCTCAGGTGAAAGGAATGTCAAAAGTGGCAGTGATTGGAGTTGATATCATGCTTGAATTGTTTGAGGAAGGAGAAGAGCCTTTGGGGAAAGCAATAAGAGTGGATGGTAAAAGCTTTAGAGTAGTTGGAGTGTTGGAGCAAAATGATGCCAGTGGCATGTCTAATCCTAATGAAGCAATATATATTCCTTTAGACACAATAATGAAAACAGTGATTGGCCAGAACTATTTAGGCAGTATTTCAGTATTAGCAACTGATCCAGAATTAGTTGATCAATTAGTGGAAGATGTTGATAGTTTACTGATGGATAGACATGAGATTTTAGATGAGGATTTAAAAGATTTTACAATTATGAATTTTCAGGAGATGATTTCCACAATCAGTAATGTGACTGGAATTCTAACAACATTATTATCAGCCATTGCAGCTATTTCTCTTTTAGTGGGAGGAATTGGGATTATGAATATTATGTTGGTGACAGTGACAGAAAGAACCAAAGAGATTGGCTTGTTAAAATCAATTGGGGCGAAAAATAATCATATATTAACCCAGTTTTTATTAGAAGCAGTGGTTTTAACAGTAGCAGGGGGATTAATAGGGGTGACAATTGGCGCAGGAGTATCTTTTATAATTGCCAAAGTAGTTGATATTCCATTTATTTTAAAACTTTCTTCAATAGCAATAGCAGTAGGGGTATCTAGTTTAGTAGGAGTAGTATTTGGCTATTATCCAGCTAGAAATGCGGCTAAGCTTAATCCAATAGATGCGTTAAGGTATGAGTAGTGAGGGGATTATATTATACTTAAAACATGAGAATAAAGAATGAAAAGATAACAGCTCCAACAAAGGGAACAATATATATTCTCATTTCTGCATTTTCCTTTGGGAGTTATGGGATTTGGTCTCGCATGATGTCTGGTCACTTTGGTGAATTTTCTCAGGCTTGGACTAGGGGATTAATTCTTGCCATTGTTACTCTTACAATAGGATTTGTCTTTAAGCTATTTAAGCCTATTGCTAAAAAGGATTTAAAGTGGTTTTTAATGATAGCTTTAGCGGGAGGGTTAAACCAAGCGCCCTATTTTTTTGGCTTTGAACATCTTTCAGTCGGCACGGCCACTCTACTATTTTATGCAGCATTAGTATTCGGAGGATACCTGCTCGGGAAGTTTATTTTCAACGAACTATTGGATCGAGTAAAAATAATCAGTCTGATTATAGCAATGTTTGGCCTTTTTACTATATATCAATTTTCATTAGCGCCATCGCAAATTTTACCAGCAAGTTTAACTATTATGGCAGGATTAATGGGCGCAATTTCTGCGGTCTTACCTAAAAAGCTTTCTTCAGATTATCCCGAAGTACAGATTATGTCGGGCTATTTTATTGTAATGATTATTGCCAATGGTATATTGTCATCTGTATTTAATGATCCTTTACCACAATTTGTGTTGTCTGTGCCTTGGTTGGGTCAATTGAGCTACTCTGTGGCGATGCTTGTAGCTAATGTCACTGTTATTATGGGATTCAAGTATTTAGATGCAAGTATTGGTAGCTTAATTGGACTTGCGGAGGTTATGTTTGCAGCTATTTTTGGGTATTTTTTCTTTTCTGAAATACTTTCTACATCCACAATTGTTGGTGGCATCCTGATTATTGTCGCCGCCATACTTCCAAATATTGGTTTATTTAATAAGAATGTAAAATAGTATGAAGTTATTATAACGGAGAAGTTGAGATATGAACCTGAGTGTTGGGATAGTTGGCCTGCCTAATGTGGGGAAGTCCACATTATTTAATGCTTTGCTGCAGAGGCAAGTTAGTGATGTGGCTGAATATCCGTTTACTACAATAGAGCCAAATACAGGAGTGGTAAAAGTAAAAGATGAGCGGTTGGATAAATTGTCTGAAGTATTGAAGATTAAAAAGAAAGTAGCGGCAGTAATTAAATTTTATGATATTGCCGGCTTAGTAAAAGGAGCTCATAAAGGTCAAGGGTTAGGTAATCAGTTTTTGGGACATATTAGGTCAGTTGATGCAATTTTGCATTTGGTACGGGGTTTTTCTGCTGAAAAAATACCTCATGTAAGCGGCAGAGTTGATCCAGTTCATGATCTGAATACGATTAATTTAGAGTTAGCTTTGGCTGATTTTGAGTTAATTAGCAAGGCTTTAAAGGAAAAAAAGAAAATGGAGGCAGACAAGAAAAAAGTGTTAGAAAAAGTGCTGAAGGTACTGGAGTCAGGTAAGTTAGCGATGGAGGCAAAGTTGAATAGTGAAGAAAAAATGTTAATTAAAGAGGTAAATTTGTTAACTTTGAAACCAATGTTGTATGGTTTGAATTTAGATGAGTCAGCGGTGAGTGGTTTTTCCCAAGCTCCGGATATGCCACCAGTGATGATTTTGAGCGCTAAGTTAGAGGCAGAGATTAATCAGTTGAAAGAAAAAGAAAGAAAAGAGTATTTAAAACAGCTGGGATTAAAAGAGTCATTGTTGGATAGATTGATTAAGAGATGTTATAAACTATTAAATTTAATTACCTTTTTTACAGTTAAAGGCGGGAAGCAAGTTCAGGCCTGGCCATTGGAAAAAGGTAAAACAGTGATTGAGGCAGCGGAGATGGTTCATACAGATTTTGCTAAGAATTTTGTTAAGACTGAGGTAATTGACTGGCAAGAGTTGGTTAAATTGAGTAGTTGGGGAAAGGCGAGAGAAAAAGGCAAACTAAAGCTGGCAGGTAGGGATTATAGAATCAAAGACGGAGAGGTAATTGAGTTTATTACAGCCAGTTAATTAATGTTAACAATAGTATAGGTGATTTTACCATTGGGAATTTGAACATTAACTTGATCACCAATTTTTTTATCTTTAATGGCTTTACCAATAGGGCTATAGAGAGATAACTTTTTTTTGTTGGGATCTGATTCATAAACACTAACAATTTTAAATTTTTGTTTAGTAGTGCCATTATCTAAAATGACTGTATTACCAAAGGAAACAGTGTTTTTATCTTTACTTTTCACTATTACACCATAGCGAAGGAAACGAGTTAATTGACGAAGTCTTCTGTCAGTATTACGAAGTTCAAACTTGGCATATTTATAAGCTCCATTTTCTGATAGATCTCCCATTTCTCTGGCAGTTTGCAAACGAACTAAAATATCTTTTTTGTCTTTAGTTAGTTTATCGAACTCTTTTTGATTTTTATCATAACCTTTTTTAGTAAATTGGATGGGTTTGGGTTTGGGTGGCATGAATTTCATATAAACATAGATTAGCAGATAAAGAGGTAAATTTACATATTAAGGTTGCAAATTTTAAAAAATTAGTTAAAATATAATTTAGTCATGAATACATACGAATTGACCTTGGTTCTGACTGAAGAGGCAGGTAAAAACGAGACTTCAGCTAAAAAACTCGCATCTTTACTTGTTGAAAAAATCAAAGGCAAGGTTAAAAATACTACAGTAATTGGATTAAGAGATTTAGCTTATCCAATAAAAAAACACAGCAAAGGCTGGTATGGAATTTTTGTAGTGGAATTGCCGGATAAAGATATAGCAGAGCTTAATAAACAAGCAAAACTTGAAGAAAAAGTATTAAGGCATTTATTAGTAAGACAGGCATAAAAGGAGGAAATTATGTCCAGTAGATCATTAAATAGTGTTCTTTTAATCGGAAATTTAACCCGAGATGTAGAATTAAGATATACGCCACAGGGTACACCAGTTTGCAGTTTTGGCTTAGCCACCAATAGATCCTGGCAGCCAGCTAGTGGTGGAGACCGTCAGGAGGCAACTGAGTTTCATAGAATTGTGGCTTGGAATAAGCTGGCAGAATTATGTTCACAGTTATTGTTTAAAGGCAGAAAAGTATTTGTTGAAGGCAGATTACAGACTCGTAATTGGACTACTTCTGAAGGTCAGGAAAGACAAACAGTAGAAATTGTAATTGACAATATGATTGTGCTTGATTCTAAGCGCAGAGAAGGTCAGCAAGCAGAAGGCGATTATGGCAATGTGCAATATGCAGATACTCAAGGAGGAGTGTCAGCAGTTGCTACAGGAGGACAGCAGCCAGTTGATGATGTAGTTGGCGTTGCTGACGATACTGTAGTTGATGACAAAGCAGAATCAAAACCTGAGAAAAAATCTGAAAAGAAAGATGAAAAGGAGGAATCAAAAAAGGTTAAAGCCGATGATATTCCTTTTTGATTAGATTATGTTTCGAGGTAGAAAAATAAAACAGCGAAAAGTTAATATACCCTGTTATTTTTGTGAACAAAAAACAGTTCCTGATTATAAGGAATTTAGTGTTCTGAGGAAGTTTATTAGTGACAGAGGTAAAATTATGTCAAGAGACAGGACCGGTATATGTGCTAAGCATCAACGAAGATTAGCGGTGGCTATAAAACAAGCCAGGCATTTAGCCTTGTTGCCGTTTGTGATAAAAGTGTAGAATGGATGAATGAAGATTAAGTTGAACTTGAGACAAATCAGAGCAGGGATAATAATTTTAACTTTAATGGTGATTGTTGGAGGTGCTGGTTGGAAATTGGGATTTAAAAAAGGCAGAACAGTTAGAATAGACTCAGCATTATCAGAAGAATCAGAAGTAGATATGGCAAGATTTTGGCAGGTATGGCAGAAATTGGAGGATAAATATTTAATAAAAGAAGATTTAAAGTCTCAAGAGATGATGTGGGGAGCAACCAAAGGAATGACATCAGCTTTGGGTGATCCTTATACAGTGTTTTTACCGCCAGAGAGAAATAAAGAGGTGAAGGAAGAATTAAATGGAGCTTTTGAGGGAGTAGGTATTCAATTAGGATTTAAAGACGGCAGGCTGGCAGTGATGGCGCCATTAGCAGGTATGCCGGCTGAAGCAGTGGGAGTCAGAGCAGGAGATTTAATTTTACATTTGAAAGATGAAAATAAGGATGTTGATGTGAATACAGTAGATATGTCTTTGCCTGAAGCAGTGGAGATTATTAGAGGTAAAAAAGGAACAAAAATCAGTATGACTTTATTACATGAAGATGAATCAGAGCCAGTGGTTAAGGAAATTGTCAGAGATACAATTGTGATTCGCAGTGTTGAGTTAAAGTTAGGCAAAATCAGTGAAGAAGGAAAATGGATTGATGAGAAAGAAGCCTGTTCAGGAACTGAAGAGTGGCATTGTCAAGCAGTGGCATATTTACACTTATCCCGTTTTGGTGGCAGAACTGAATCAGAATGGGAAGAAGCAATAGGTGATATTAAGCAAAAGGGAAATGATATTAAAGGGATTGTATTGGATTTACGCAATAATCCCGGAGGATATTTAGAGGGAGCAGTCAGATACGCAGGTGAATTTTTAGAGCCAGGTTTGTTTGTAGTTAAACAAGAGGATTCTAAAGAAAATGTTAGCAGTTACAGCGTAACTCATCAAGGTAGATTATTAACAGAGCCATTAGTGGTTTTGGTTAATCAGGGGAGTGCTTCTTCTTCAGAAATATTAGCAGGAGCATTGCAAGATCATGAAAGAGCCAAGTTGGTTGGCAAGAAAACTTTTGGTAAAGGAACAATTCAAGAGGCAATTGATTTAGGAGAAGGATCAGGTTTGCATGTAACTACAGCTAAGTGGCTTTTACCATCAGGCAAATGGGTGAATGAAACTGAAGGGATAGAGCCAGATGAAGAAGTTGATTTTAATCGTGAATCTATGGAAACTGATGAACAGCTGCAAAAAGCAATAGAAGTTTTATTAGAGAAGTAGTAAAATATTTAAATTATGAAAGTGATTATTAAAAAAACCAATGAAGTTAAAGAAGTAGCTTTAGGCTATGCTGTTAACTATTTATTACCTAAGAATCTGGCAATAATTGCTACTAAAAAGAAATTAGAAGAGTTGGAAAAGCGCAAAAAAGAAGAGGTGGCGGTAGTTGAAGAAGATGTGTTGAAAAACAGGCAGTCAGCAGAGAAACTTGATGGAAAAGTAATAAAATTAAAAGTTAAGGCAGGTAAAGCAGGTAAAGTGCACGGCAGTATTACCAGAAAAGAAATAGCTAAGGAATTGGATATAATGAAGGCCAATGTTGTTTTAGAAAAACCAATTAAAAAAGTAGGAGAATATGAGGTAGGATTGAAATTTGGAAAAGCAAAGGCTAAAGTGAAAATAAAAGTAGAAGCAGAAGAAAATGAAAAAGGGAAAGCAAAAGCAAAATAGTATTGGTAAATGGTTGTTAGGAGCAGCAGTAATTTTAGTAATTGCAGTATCTGTTTTGGTGGGTAGAGCTTTAAGTAATAGAAAACAATTTAGACAAGAAGAGACAAGTGTTGATATGGTTACTCCTTATTTAGGTGTTAGATATCAAATACTTAGTCAAAAAACTGCTTTGTTAAATAATGTGCCGCAGGGAGCATATATAGTTGAGGTAATTAGTGAATCGCCGGCAGAGAAGGGTGGAGTAAAAGAAAATGATATTATTACTAAGATTGACGGAGAAAAGTTAACAGAAAAAGGTGGAGGGTTAGTTAAAGTGGTCAGTAAAAAGAAAGTCGGCAGTGAAATTGAGCTAGAGATATATAGGAATGGAGAAAAAGAAAAGATTAAAGTTTTTTTAACAGAAGAATAAAATAGGGAGTTTTGTAATTTTTTCTTGATATCTTATAGTATAATTTACTAATGGATTTAGAAAAGATATCTAGATATTTAGGTTCAGCCTGTACTCATCCTGGTCGTGCTTTGATTGCAGGTTTTTCTGAGGTGACTAGAATACCTATATTGGTTGATTTTAATATAGATGGAGATGGGTTAATTAGAGGAGAATTGCCTGATTCGATTGTTAGATATATGTATTTAATGGAGGGAAAAAGAGGGTATGAACCAGAGACTGTATTAATGATGGAAAAAGTGATTAAAGAGAAGAATATAGTTATGGTTGTAGGTGCTCATATTGGAATTCATGCAATACGAGCAAAGCAGTTAGTAGGAGATGAAGGAATGGTGTTTGGATTTGAGCCAACACCAGAGACATTTAATATATTACAATTAAATTGTAGAGACAGGGGTATTATTGTTGAACCAAGAGCAGTAACTAAATCCGACATTGATAAAATTAAGATGACAGCATTTGATGTACGGCATTCAGCTTGGAATAGTGGCTTAGAACCAAGATCAAAAAGGACTGGTTGTTGGAATCCAAAGAAACTTAAAGTACCTGCTACGTCAATTGATGTTTATTGTAATGATTGGTTTATTAAACCAGATGTTTTAATACTTGATCTTGAGAATGGAGAAATGGATGCTTTATTGGGAGGAGAGAAAACAATAAGAGCTAATATGCCTAGTATTATTATTGAGTGTGGGGATTTAGGAAGAGAAAAAGAAAATAGCACCAATGCGTGTTTAAGTTTGTTAAAAAGTTGGGGATATGTGTTGCTTGAAACTGATAGTCAAACAGGTAAATTGTGCAGACATGAAGTTATGGTAGATTATCCTGATGATTATCCAAATGTGTTAGCAGTAAAAAAATCAATGGCAGATAATGTTATTAATTAAGATTAGCTTTTATTTGTTCTACTATGGGCAATAGATTGCCTTCAAGAATTTTATCAAGATTTTTCCAAGATTTTTTTAAACGGTGGTCAGTGACCCGGTTCTGAGGGAAATTATAAGTGCGAATTTTTTCAGCCCGCATGCCTCGGCCAACAGCTGATCTGGCTTCAGAAAGTTCTGATAGTTTTTTTTCTTGCTCTATTTCAAATAACTTAGCTCTTAAAATGTCTTCAGCGATTTTGCGATTTTGAATTTGAGTGCGTTGAGTTTGTGATTCAATCACAATATTAGTTGGCTTATGTTTTAATCTAACTGCTGTTGAAACTTTATTAACGTTTTGTCCACCAGCTCCAGATGATCTAAAAAATTCGATTTCAATGTCAGCTGGGTTAATAGCGATTTCGGTTTCTTTTACTTCTGGCAAAATAGCCACAGTGGCAGTAGAAGTATGAATTCTACCTTGAGATTCAGTAACTGGTACTCGTTGGACTCGATGAACTCCAGCTTCGTTTTTCAATAAAGGATAAGCCTGCTTGCCTTTTATTTTAATAATTCGATTACCAATGGGAATAACTTTAAGGTTTTGAGCTAAAGTAAAGCGGGTGTACATTTCAAGAAGATCATCAGCCCAGATTTTAGCTTCTTCACCACCAGCAGCAGCCCGAATTTCAATAATAACACTACCTGTTTGGCTGGTAGGTGATATTGTACCTTTGGGTGGAATATTTAACTTCATGGCTTGTTTTTGCTGTTTAAGCTGTTTGATTTCCTGTTGAGCTAGAGATTTGAGCTGAGGGTCATTTAAAGAAGCTTGAGCTTGACGGATTTTTTCATCCAGACGTTTAACCTCAGCTTTGAGGTAGTTCATGGTTATTGTTTTTGTTTTTTAGTGGATTTTTTTGGAGTTTTTGTTTGCATTTGGATCATTTCTTTAAGAGTCTGGGGCGAATCATCTTTTTCATCTGACTGCTTTTTTTTGCGTTGTTTTTTACTGACATATTTTTTAGAGGCAGCAGCTTTTTGTTGTTTTTGAAATTTTTCAACTCGACCCATGGTGTCAATAAATTTCATTTTACCAGTAAAAAAAGGATGACAATCACTGCAAATTTCCACATTAATTTGTTTAAGAGTAGAGCCGGTAGTAAAAGTATTACCACAAGCACAGGTGACTTGAGTATCCTGATGATATTTAAAGTCAGCAATATCTGCTTTTGATGGTTTTTGTTTTTTAGATTTAGACATAACAGAGGAGATTATATCATAAATTATTGATTTTTGATGGGAATTAATTTTTTATAACGATATTCAGCAATAAAAACACCAATAGAAATGATAATTATAGCTAATACCATAGGCCAAGTAAGGGATTCTCCAAGGAGAACAATAGAGAAAGGAATAGCAACTGGTCCATGAAGATAGGTAAATAATGAGGCTTCAGAGGCTTCTATAAGGTTTTGAGCATAGATATATAGGGTGAAGGCAATAATTGAGCCAAAAAGGGCCATATAAATAGAAGCAATGGCTACAGAGGGAATTTGGAGAAGACTAAGAGGAGTGGCAATACCAGTAAGAGAAAGAATGAAAGCCAGACTGGTTAAAGCAGTAAGATAACTAATACTGCTGACGAAAATTTTAGGAATGTTTTTATAAGCTTTTTTAGCTAATAAAAGATAGGTGGTCCAAAGCAGATTGTAGCCAATAACTAAAAGATTGCCTTTAAAGGAAAAAGAAGCAGAATGATTGCGACCAGTTATTAAGGGTTCAAAGATTAATAATAAGGTGCCGAGCAAGCTGATAATTAAACCAATCCATTCGTGTTTTTCCTCTTTTTCTTTTAAAAAGATAATGCCGCCAAGGATTGTGAATATAGGGCCAGTAGCGCCAATTAAAGAAGCTTCAATAGCAGAAGTCTGCTTTAAACCTTGATAAAGGATTGTTAAAGCAAGAGGAGTACCTAAAAGCTCTAGGGAAATAATTTTTGCTAAAGTTTTAAGAGAAGGTTTGAGTTTAAAAAGAAAAAAGATAAGGAAGGGGAATAATATAGGGGCGGCAAAAAGGTAGCGGAAAAATAGAAATTGCATGGGAAGAACATGGGCAAGAGAAGGTTTAACAATAGGTAAGGCGGCACCCCAGAGAACAGTATTGATAAGTAGGGCGATATATGCTTTTTTGCGATTTTTAGACATTAGGCAGATTTAAGTTTTTGAATAGCTTGATCTAAAGAAATGGTTTGTTGATCGCCGGTTTTCATATCTTTTAAAGTAACTTTGTCAGCTTTGGCTTCATCAGGGCCAATAATAAGAATAAAAGGAATGCCTTTTGTCTTAGCGTATCCGAGTTGGCTATTAAAATCTGCTTTTGATTCAGTTACAAGTTCTGTATTGATATTTTTACTTCTTAGTTTTTTGACTGCTTCGAGAGTTTTGGTGGGACTTAAATCTTTAAAGACAGTAGCTAGAACTTTAGTGTTGGTGGTAAATTGAGGAATTAATTTAGTTTGTTCAGCGGCTTCAACAGTGCGATCAAAGCCTAAACCAAAGCCAACTGCTTTAATTTCAACGCCTGTTAATTCAGAAATTAATTTATCATAACGGCCACCACCACCAACAGAACCAACATCATAATTTGGAATAAAACCTTCGAAAATTAAGCCTGTATAATAGTCTAGGCCTCGAGCTAAGGTTGGCTCATATTTGAAAGTTTGATTAGGCACTCCTAATTTTTTAGCAGTTTCTAGAACCCAAGATAGATTTTCACTAATAGGGGCTTTTTTAACTAGTTTGAAAATGTTTGTAATAGTTGTTTGACTAAAGCCAGCTTTTAGAAATTCTTTTTCTATGTCTTTTTGGTCTTTTTTATCTAATTTGTCGATAAGGCGAGTAGCAATAAGGAATTTTTCTTTATTAACTCCTGCTTTTTCAAGCAAGCTAAAAAGAGATTGGCGATCATTGACCTTGATAATTAAATTTTTAAAACCAATATTTTGATAAATAGCATTGAATAAAGCTAAAATTTCAGCATCAGCAAAAAGAGTCCAATTACTGATAATATCAGCATCACATTGGAGAAATTCACGATATCTGCCTTTTTGAGGTTTGTCAGCCCTGAAAACAGGTTGAATTTGATAACGACGGAGAAGTTTGGGATTGCCTACAAGATTTTGATTTAAAACTCTAGACAAGGGGACAGTTTGATCATAACGAAGAGCTACTTTGCGGCCACCGCGATCTGTGAAAGTATAGACTAATTTGTCAGCTTCTTTACCGTATTTACCAAGAAGTAAATCAGCATATTCCAGAGTGGGGGTTTCTAAAGGTTCAAAACCAAATAATTCAAAGGTTTGTTTGATTTTTTCCAATACAAAATCCCGCTTTCTTTTTTCTTCTGGGAGGAAGTCACGAAAGCCTTTTAAAGTTTGTAGTTTTGTGTTTTTTGATGCCATAAGTGTTAATTTATGATACAACGGAATTTATGATTATACCAGATATAGGGAAATTTACAGGCGAGAGAAGGTTATTCTTCAACTTCAGCTGAGTCTGACTCGGTTTCAGCTGATTCTGTGGATTCATCAGTGTCTGCGTTGGTTGGTTCTTGACTGGCAGGATTGTTTTTTCCAGGAAGAACAAATACTTTTTTGACCTGACCTATGTCTCCGTTTTTATCAAGAATGACTAGGGTAAATAAATTATCCTCAAGTTGAAGGTCGTCAATAGTTGGCTTATCAACATCTTTAATAGTGAAATCGGTTTTAGAGGAAATAGTGATGGTTTTAGAATTAAAAGAAACTTTATTACCATCAATTTCTTTGATTTTGCCGCTTAAAAGTTGTCTGGATTTAGGAGATATGGGTTGGTTGATTGATAAAACGCGTTTAGCATCAAGAGATTGATCATCAGTTGTGACAAAACCCATGGCAATAAGAAAGTCTTCTGATTTAATATCATCTGCCTCTAGTTTTTTCTTGCCTGGTGATTTTTCAAAAACAGTAGAGTCAGTATAATTGATTGTATATTTCTGCTCTTTGTAAACAAGATTGATAGTTGTATCAGAAGTTGAGTCAACATTGCCAATAAAAGCTTTTTTCTTAGGACGATTGGTTTTTTCTTCAATTTCATCTTTAGCAGTTTGAATGCCTTCTTCAGCTGTTTCCTGAAGGCGTTCTTTGATTTTGTCAGTTAGATCTGAACCTGGAGAGGATTCCTGCTCGGCTAAAACAGAAGAAGCGAGAAAGACAAGGGAAATAAAGATGGAGATAATTAGAAAGATTTTTTTCATTCTTCAGACTCCTCGTCTAACTCAATTTTATTAGTAGAATAAGTGACTACTAAATCTTGAGTCTGAGTGTTATTAAGTTCATCTGTAGCAATAATAGTGATTTCATTGTAGCCTTTGACTAAATTGAGTTTGTGTAGAAAATAGCCCTCATTGTCTGCCTGAGTGAAAAATTCATCATTTTCAGTAATAATGGCAATAACAGCTTCAGGCCAAGCAATACCATTAAGAGTCAGTTGTCTTTGATTAATTAAATCGTAGTTTTCCGGAGAAGTGATAGTTAATGTTTTTTGATTTAAGCTTGGTGAAGGAGAGGAAGACAAAGAAGTTTGTTGAGCTTTTTTAGCATTTTTTTGCTTTTCAATAGAACGATTGGCAGTGTAAATGCCAAAAGTGATAACCAGACCTAGAATAAGGCCAGATGCAATAGCTATTAAAACCTCTTTTTTCATAAAATTCAATGGGCGATGGAATATAACATCTATAGGATTTAATTGTCAAGAAAATATGATTATGTTAATATGAGAAGTTATGGACATTTCATTTTTAGGACATTCATGTTTTTTGTTAAAAGGTAGAGATACTAAGGTGGTAACTGACCCTTATGGAAGTGAAGTTGGCTGGCAGCAGAGTAAAGTTGAAGCAGATATAGTAACAGTTTCTCATGAGCATAAAGATCATAATGATTTAAGCAAAGTAGAAGGAGAGCCAATGGTGATAGCCGGACCAGGGGAATATGAAATTAAAGGCGTGAGCGTTACTGGTATAAGTGTTTTCCATGATGATGAGCAGGGAAAGGAAAGAGGTAAAAATACTATATATGCAATTGACATTGATGGTTTGAGAGTATGCCATATGGGTGATTTAGGTCATAAGTTAAATGATAAACAATTAGATTTGCTGGATGGAATAGATGTACTGATGATGCCAGTAGGCGGATTTTATACTGTTGACCCAAAACAAGCAGCAGCAATGATTAAGCAGATAAGCCCGATAGTATTATTGCCAATGCATTTTAAAGATAAGGGAATGAAGGCAAGTTTTGATAAATTAATAACATTGGATAAATTTTTGCAAATGATGGATGGGGATGGTAATGTAGTTAAAGAAAGTAAATTAAGTTTGAAAAAAACTGAGTTAACAGAGGAAGAGATGAAGATTGTCATTTTAGAGAGAAAGTAAGTATGGTAGATAAAGTTCGCATCCCGCCCCATAATGATGAGGCTGAGCAGTCAATTCTGGGATCTTTATTAATAGACAAAGATGCAGTGATTGCAGTGGCAGAGTTTTTAAAGTCAGATCATTTTTATCAGGATAAACACAGTAAGATTTATGAGGCAGTTTTAAGCTTATATGAAAAAAGAGAACCAATAGATGTAGTGACAACCGGAGAAGAATTAAAAAAAAGCAAAAGTTTAAAAAGAATAGGCGGAAGCAGTTATTTGGCAGAATTAGTTAATACAGTGCCTACTAGTGCTCATGCAGAAAAGTATGGAAGGATTGTTCAAAACTTGGCTACCAAAAGGGAATTAATCAGTCAGGCAACTAAAGTGATTGAAGATGCTTTTGATGAAAGTACAACTGCAGGAGATGTGTTGGAAGAAGCAGAAAAAGGAGTGTTTAGTTTATCGCAAAGACATTTAGCCAGGAACTTTATTGCTATAAAGGATGCTTTAGCAGAATCATTTGACAGATTGGATGAATTACATAAACAGGCTGAGGGAATAAGAGGGGTAGCTACAGGTTTTACTGATTTAGATAATACCTTGGCAGGAATGCAGAGAAGCAACTTGGTTATCTTAGCAGCCAGGCCGGGTATAGGTAAAACCAGTTTAGCTTTAAATATTGCTCAGTATGCTTCAGTAGTAAATAAGGTGCCAGTAGGATTTTTCTCCTTAGAAATGAGTCAAGAGGAATTAGTGGATAGATTATTAGTGGCTCAAGCTGATATTGATGCCTGGAAATTAAAAACAGGCAAATTGAATGAAAGAGATTTTACTAAATTATCAGATGCCATGGGAGAGTTGGCAGAAGCACCATTATATATTGATGACACTCCAGGTTTATCAATTATGGAGATGAGAACTAAAGCCAGAAGATTGCAGGCAGAGCAAGGAGTAAAGTTAATAGTAGTTGATTATCTTCAATTAGCTCACAGCAGGAATTTAGAAAACAGAGTGCAGGAAATATCTGAAGTGTCAATGGGATTAAAGAATTTAGCCAGAGAGTTAAGAGTGCCGGTACTGGCTTTATCTCAATTATCCAGAGCAATAGAACATCGAGGATCAAAATTACCCCAATTGGCTGACTTGAGGGAAAGTGGAGGAATAGAACAAGACAGTGATGTAGTCATGTTTTTATACAGACAAGATGAGGAAGATTTGGAGAATTTAAAACTATATATTGCCAAGCATAGAAATGGACCGTTGAGAACTATTAACTTGAGATTTAGAGGAGACAGAATCAGATTCTACGGTATGGATACAAAGAGGAAGAAGTAGTGCCGAGGGAGGGAATCGAACCCTCACGGAGTTTAAACTCCACTGGTTTTTGAGACCGGCCTGTATACCAATTCCAGCACCTCGGCGAGTATGAATATATTTTACCAGAGAATGTCTAATCTAGTCTTTCGATCCAGATCGGAGGAGTGTTGACAAGATAGAGCAAGAAATGATATAAAGTAATAATTATAAAAAAGTAATACTTTTATGCAAGTAATGACAACTGTAACTCAGAAAGGACAAATAACTTTACCTAAGGCTTTAAGAGAGTTGGTTAATATTGATCTTTACGATAAAGTGATTGTTAAGCTAGGTAAAGGATTTTTAAAAATAGAGCCAACAGAAGATATTTTGGATATTGCGGGAACTTTTAAGCCTAAAAAAAATAAGAATAAGTCTGCTTTACAGGCAAGAGAAGCAATGGAGAGAGAATATAAGAGAGTGTGAAAGATGAGGCGATATTTTATTGATACTAATGTTTTTTTGAATACTTTAATTCAGCGAGATAAAAAAAGCTTTATTGATTGTTGTCAATTTTTGGATAACATAAAATCTAATAAATTTAAGGCAGTTACTTCTAATGTGGTATTGGCAGAATTAGTTTGGGTGTTGAAATCATTTTATGGTTTTTCAAGGGAAAAAATATCTAGAGGTTTGAAAAGTATTGTGAAGTTGAAAGGCTTGAGATTGATTGATAATTATCAGCTGTTAAAGGCGATTGAAATGTATGAATCTAAATCTGTTAAATATATTGATGCTTTAATTGCTTCAATTAAACCTATTTTTGAAAAAAAATGGATAATTGTGTCATATGATAAGGATTTTGATAAATTAAAAGTAAAAAGAGTGGAGCCAGGCGAATTATGATAGATGTAAATAAATTGCGCAATGGAACTGCTTTTGAAAAAGATGGCTCGGCTTTTTTAGTGCTTAAATATGAATTTACTAAAATGGGAAGAGGTAAGGGAAATATAAAAGTGAAAGTGAGAAATCTAAAAACAGGAGCAGTAACCATGATGACCTTTATAACCGGTAATAAAGTTGAGGGAATTAATTTACAAAAGAAAAAACTGCAGTATTTATACAGTGACAATGAAAAAAGTTCATTTATGGATCCAATAAGTTTTGAACAAATTGAAATAGATAATCAGGTTTTAGAAGAGCAAAGAAAGTTTTTTGTTGATGGAATGGAAGTAGATGTGCTTTTCTGGGAAGATAAGCCTTTGTCAGTGGAATTGCCGGTTAAAATGGAATTTACAGTTAAAGAAACCGGTCCAAGTGAAAAAGGCAATAGTGTTAGTAATATGTATAAGCCGGCAACTTTAGATAATGGATTGCAAGTTAAGATTCCTTTGTTTATTAAAACAGGAGAAAAAGTTAAAGTAGATACTAGAACTGGTGAATATATAGCTAGGGTTTAAGAGAGCGTAAGGAAAAGAATTAAGAGAACAGCGATAATTTGAGTGATTAATCCCAGAGGATAATCAAGCTTCCAATGAAGTTGGCTTTGAAGCTTTTTAATTAAGGAAAAAGGAGGGAATTTCCAGTTAAAGACAAAATAAGGAGATTCAAGCCAGTCAGGTAATTGGGCAGTAAACATCATGGAAAAAAGATACCAAAGAGGAACATGAGAGAAAAAAAGCATGTATCCAATAAAAAAACCAAAACCAGCATCAGTTAAAGAGATAGTGATTAATTTTAATTTACTGACCTTTCCCCATTTTTTTCTGGTATTAAAGTCCCAATGAGGAAAAAGATCGCCTAGAAAATGAGAAAAAAGGCTAAGAGGCAGGCCAATGTAGGGATTGGGGATAAGTTTGGCTAAGGAGGCTCCTATAATGGCGTGAGAGGCTTCTAGCATAGGATATAGTATATAGCGTCTAGGGATTAGCGTCTAGCGCTTAGATGGTTTAATTTGTATACTATATATCGTATGTGGCCGACTTTAATATCCATTGGTCCATTAGCAATACATTCTTTTGGCCTAATGCTAGCTTTAGGAGTGTTTTTTGGAGGGTTTGTATTGTGGCAAAAAGGCAGAGAAGATGGATTTGAAGAAGACTTTGTAATGGATAGTTGGTTTGTAGCTGGCTTAAGCGGATTAGTTGGCGGCAGAATCTGGCATATACTGATTAACTGGCCAATATTTCAAGGCAGTTGGTATAAGATGATATTTTTAACTAAGTTTCCGGGTTTGGCCTATGAAGGAGTATTATTAGGGGCAATATTAGGAGTGACAATATTTTGTTTAAGAAAAAAATGGAATGTTTGGCAGTTTGGAGAAGCAGTAGTATTTGGATATTTACTGGTTGAGATTTTTGGCTGGATAGGCAGTTTTCTAGGAGGAAGTAATTTGGGAAAAGCAACAACATGGTGGTGGGGTATTGGTTTTCCCGGAGTAGAGTATAAACGTCATCCAGTACAGCTGTTATTGCTGATAATTTTTGTTGGTTTATATATATTTTTGAGAAGATTGGAAAAAGAATATCGATCTTTTTCCTGGTATCAGCAGAAAAAAGGTGAGTCTCAACCGGGATTTTTAATAGCTGTTTATTTAATAATTATTGGCGTTGTCAGGCTGGGGTTGAGTTATTTAGCAGAAGGAGTAAGTCGATGGTTTGTATTAATGATGATATTATCCGGCGGCTTGATTTTGCTTTTTAGGTCAGGTATATTTGTAAAATTGTTAGATAAGCCTAAAAAAAAGAAAGAAACAAAGATTAAAGAAAAAAAATTAACAGTAAAGTCAAAACTGAAAAAAAGAAAAAAACAAGGTTTTGATTTTAAATAATCCGCCGAAGGCGAGATAAATATGGTGAAAATAAAATTTCCTTTAAAAGTGCTAAAACCCTTAAGGGACTATTTAACTAGAGAAGAATCAAAGCTGCTGCGTAGGAAAAAGGCTTTGACAAAAGAAGACCCTTATGAAAATGTAGATAGAATTAATGATAATGCAGCCATTGATACTGATGCGGCTGAAGAATCAGGACATGAAAGAATTACAGCTTTGAAAAAAGAGGTTGATAAGACATTAATTAGAATTCGCAGAACTTTAACCAGAATTAAAATAGGGAGATATGGTTTGTGTGAATTATGCAATCAATTAATTGACACAGACAGATTGGCAGTTAATCCAACATCAAGTGAGTGTATGAAATGTGTTAATAAGAAAGATGATGGTTAAGAGATGGCTGATATTAACAGCTCTAGTGTTAGGATTAGATCAGGCAATTAAATTTTTAGTAATCAGCAATCAAGTAGATTATACAGTTAATCAGGGAATTGCTTGGGGATTAGGAAAAGAATTAAGCTGGCAGTTAATCATTGTTTTGTTATTAATTGGATTAACAATTTGGTCAAAATGGCTGTGGCCAAGTGCTTTAATAATAGGTGGAGGTTTAAGTAATTTAATAGACAGGGTGATTCGCGGCGGTGTGATTGATCATATTAATTGGTGGTTTGTTCCCAGTTTTAATATGGCAGATGTTATGATAACAATAGGAGCAATTATCTGGATAATTAAGGAATTTTATGGAACCAAGAGTGATATATGAAGATGAGTGTTTGCTGGCAGTAGATAAGCCGTCAGGAATGGTGGTTAATAATGCTAAGTCAGCTCACAAGCAATTTACTTTGTATGATTGGATAAGGAAGAGCAAGAAAGTAAATATTGAAAAATATGATAAAAAGAAGGAGTTTGTTGAACGTTTAGGGATTGTTCATCGTTTGGATAAAGATACCAGTGGATTATTGCTAATTGCTAAAAAACCTGAATATTTTAGATTTTTACAGGATCAGTTTAAGAAAAGATTAGTAAAAAAAACTTATTTAGCTTTAGTTAGTGGAGTCTTGAGGGAAAAGGGGGTTATTGATGCTCCTATCAGAAGAAATCCTTTTAACAGAAGGAAATTTGGAGTATTTATTGGTGGTAAATCATCATTGACAGAATATATCAAAGTAGATCAAATGATTACAGAAGCAGGAGAAAAGGTAAGTTTAGCAGAAGTGTATCCTAAAACAGGCAGAACTCATCAAATAAGAGTGCATTTTAAACATATTAATTGTCCTGTAATAAGTGATTTGGTTTATGGAGGACGGAAAAAAGCCAGGCAGAATATGAGGTGGTGCCCCAGATTATTCTTGCATGCTTTAAAATTAGAGATTAAACATCCAGGGACAAATAAAAAACTGCAGTTAAAAACAGAATTAGCTGAAGATTTAAAAAAAGTATTAGAAAAATTAAAAAAAGGTTGATATGTAAGCCTGTTGGAGTTTGTATATTGGCTTAGCAAGATTGCAATAAGAGGGGGAAAAATAAAATTGATATAGTTTGATAGATTATGAAAGTAAAAAAGAAAAAGAAATTAGCCAGATGGCAAAAAGAGCAAAAGCAGAAAAAAAAGAAAGATACGCAACAGTGGTTATGGCTGGGAGGGTTATTTATATTTTTCATATTTTTATTAGTGCTGGCAGCTGTTTTATGGAAAAAAGCTAAATTAAGTGTTTGGGATGGAAAATCAACATTTAGTGTAGTTTTTTTAGAAAAAAATGAGGCAGTGATAAAAAGCTATCAATCTAAGGATCAACGTTGGCTGGAATTAAAACTGCCTTTAAATAGTTTGGTAAAGGTACCGTTTGGCTATGGTGAATATCAATTAAAAAATGTTTATGATTTGGGGCAGTTGGATGGAAGAGGGGGTGAGTTATTGAGACGAACTATGCAGGAAACAATGGGATTATGGATACAAGGATGGATGGTGAAGGAAAAAGATAGAGATACAAATTTGAGCTGGCTGGATCAATGGCGCTTATGGTTAGTCCAAAAATGGGGAGTTGATAAAAAAGTAGACTATGAATTGGAATTTAATCCGGCTTTTATTAAAGAAAAACTTAATGATAATACAGATGTTTTTAAAATTGAACAGGGCAGATTAGATGAATTAATTAATCAGGAATTTTTTGACAGTGAAATAGTTAGTGAACGATTGACAGTAGCAATTGTTAATAATACAGATGTTGATGATATTGCCAGAATAGCAGCTAGATTGGTTAGTAATTTAGGCAGTGAAGTTGTTTGGTTGGGTAATAGTGGAGAAGATTTAGAAAGTTCAAAAATTATTACAGCTGATGAAGATTTTGAAAAAAGCGCTACCAGTTATGTTTTAAGCAAGGCTTTGGGAATAAGGGAAATAACAACTGGTGAGGTGATTGATTACAGAGCGGATATTGTAGTGATGTTGGGCAGAGATTATGTAAAATGATAAAATATTGTTATGTCAGGTCATAGTAAATGGTCTACGATTAAGCATCAAAAAGCAGCTAATGATCAAAAGCGCGGTCAATTGTTTACTAAATTAGCTAAGGCAATAACTATAGCAGCTAAAGAAGGCGGTGGAGATTTAGATATTAATTTTAAGCTTAGACTGACTGTGGATAGAGCTAGACAGGCAAATATGCCTAAGAATAATATTGAGCGGGCGATTGATAAGGGAACAGGGCAGGGAGGAGATACTGGGTTATTTGAGGCAGTTTATGAAGGTTTTGGACCTGAGCAAACAGCAGTGATAGTAGAGGTAGTGACTGATAATAAGAATAGAGCTAGTGCAGAAATTAAAAAAATGTTTGATAAAAAGGGGGGAAAGTTAGGTCAGCCTGGATCTGTGGCTTTTCAATTTAACAGAAAAGGGCAAATTTTAGTAGAGGTTAAGGGAGATGAAGAAGAGCAAATTCTAAAATTAATTGATTTAGGAGCAGAAGAAGTGGAAAAAACAGGGGAGTTTTTAGAAGTGCTGGTTTCCCCTGATAAATTGTTTGAATTAAATCAGAAAATAACCAAGAGAGGTTTTGCGGTTAAGCAGGCAGAATTAGTTTATATAGCTAAAAATATGCTGGAGTTAGATGAGATAAATAAAAAGAAGGTTTTGAGTTTTTTGGAAGCAGTGGATGATTTAGATGATGTACAAAATATTTTTACTAATGCTGAACTATGAATAAACGCAGTAAAATGGTATTAACTTCAGTGTTATTGACTTTAGGTCTTTGGGGAACTCAATTGGTAGATATTGAAGCAAGATATCAGGCAATTGGTTTATTAGCAGGAGTAGCCTATGGATTGTCGGCTTGGGCTTTATTTGAAGACTTGAAAGGGTTGGAATGGTTTACAGTTTTAATTTTGCCAGTAATGTATTCAGTGGCAGTGGCTTTATTCTATTTTTTACTACCTGAGCGTATTTTGAGCAGAATTATAATCATGGGTTTATTTAGTATAGGCATGTATGCTTTATTATTAACAGAAAATATTTTTAATGTAGCGGCTATACGAACAATTCAATTATTGAGAGCGGCTCAGGCAGTGGGTTTTTTGTTGACTTTGTTAGTAGCTTTTTTTCTTTGGAACACAATTTTTTCATTTAAATTAGCTGGTTGGTGGAATGGACTGTTTATTTTAATAACAGGCTGGCCTTTGGTATTTCAGAGTTTATGGAGTGTTAATTTAGAACCTAATATAACTAGAAAGCTGGTAAATTATTCCCTGGTTTTAAGTTGGGGATTAACCTGTTTGGCTTTAATGATTAGTTTTTGGCAAGTGACAATTGCAGTGGCATCTTTATTTTTAGTGTCAGGATTGTATGTTGGTCTTGGTTTAGCTCAACATGCCTTATCAGGCAGATTATTTAAGGAGACAATAAAAGAATATTTAGGGGTGGGTGTAATTGTTTTTATAATTACTATTTTACTGTCATATTAATTTTTTTGCACCCAGGACTTGAAGTAGAGGAGTGGTTAGGAATTTTTGACCTATAATAAGTAATGGCCTATAATATTTATATTAAGTTTCACGAAAAGTGAGATAAATTTTCACGAATTAGCATTAGAAGAAAATGATTGATAATAAATTTAACAGATTCTACCTCTGTTCTTCCCTAAATTAGTCTGTTGCATCAGGCTAATTTCGTGTAATAGATTGATATAGTTGTGTGGATAACTCCAGGGAGTGATAGTGGCAGTTAAAAGGGAGTGATAATAAGCTTTAATAAAATAATTAAGAAAGCTTGATTGATTATTATAAGAGATTGGTTAAATGAAGTAGTGAGAATTACTACTCCCTGCTAAAGTTAACAGGAGAAATGATGGGTTGGTGTAATATTCGGTTTTGCATTATGTCGCACAATGTATCTTTTGCGACTAAAGACTAGAACTAAGGAGAAGGGGTGTTTTAAGGCCACTATGGTGGAACAGGCTGTTTAGGGTGAATAAGATTATTTTTTTGAAAAAGATTAAATCTTGATAAACTTCTCTATTTGAGGGTTTTAGCTAATTTTTCAATTTCCAAAACTTTAGCGAAAATATCAAACCTATTTAAACCTTTACTTTATATGTCTTCTGCCTGCGGAAAAAACTCCCCTTGTTCCCTTAGTAGCAAAAAAGCCCTTTTTGATGCGAAACTGAGTAAAATAATGGAAATTTAGAGTAAGTAATTAAATTCCAGATGTATAATGTATGCGAAGTTTTAAAACATTGCTTAGAAGCGCTTAGAATGCTTTTTCTTGAGGTAAAAATGCTGTTTTTAGGTTTTAAAAGCAGTTTTGAATGAATCAGCTAGGCTGTTTTTCTAAACTGTTTAATTATTTTTAATTGTATTTTTTTATTGTGTTTTTTAATTTTTTTTCTTTGAATGTTTTTACAGAGAATTTTATAGATGATAAGATGATATAGAAGTATATAGATGATTTGTAGATTTTAATTTCTGAAGAAAATGAGGCAATTTTTGTTCTTGAGGAAAGTCGAATAATTCCCGAAAGAGATAAGGTTTATATTTTTTATTCAAAAAAGCAGATTATATTGGTTTATTAAGCTTTTTGTGATTTGTTTAAGACAAGCAAAACATGGTCATAATGTATCGAAAGATATCAGATTTATTACAAAAGAAAATCCCCTATTTATTTAAAAATTTTGCAAAAATTAATTGGATGGTGATTTTTTTAAAATAAATGGTTTTTTGCAATTAATTTGGAAAGTTAATTTTTTAATTTTTGAAATTTTATTCAAAAAAACAGCTTATGTCGCACAATATTGACAATGTTTAATGAGGTTGTTATGCTGAAGGTAATGAATGCTTGTCTGTTTTCAAAAATTAGCAAAAAAATAGTAAAATTTATAAAATAAAATATATTTATCCACAGAATTGCCTATAGTTTTTAATTCTGAGCTATTAAAAAGGGTTGATATATCAATCTGTCTAGGAATTATCCACAAATTGGCAGTAAAAAATGTAGTTTGCTAAGTGAAAAAGGCAAATATTTTCCGAAGATATGCTGAAAAAATATATTAAAGACTTTTTAGAGTATTTAGAGATTGAACGCAATTGTTCAAAGCTAACTCAAAGAAATTATAAGCATTATTTATACCGTTTCCTCGAGTGGACAGAGAAAAATCTAAAAAAATTCAAAATAGAGAATTTAACAATTAATAATGTGACAAAGTATAGGCTATATTTATCCAGATTGCAATCAGGGAACAGGGGCAATCTGAGTAAAGCTACTCAGGCCTATCATATTATTGCTTTAAGATCTTTTTTGAAATATTTAGCTAAAAAAGACATTTCTACTCTGACAGCAGAGAAAATTGAACTACCTAAAACAGACAGCAGATCATTAAAATTTCTTAATGCAGAGCAAATGGAAAGATTGTTAAATGGACCGGGAATATCTAAAGAAGCAGATCTAAGAGATAAAGTTATCCTAGAAGTATTGTTTTCTACAGGTTTAAGAGTATCAGAGTTAGTAAAGCTAAATAAAGATGAAGTTGATTTAAAAAGACAGGAGTTTGGGGTGATTGGTAAAGGGGGCAGGCCAAGAGTGGTATTTTTATCAGATAGAGCCGGGGAATGGATTAAAAGATATATTGAACAAAGAACAGATGATTTTAAGCCTTTGCTTATTCGTTATCGGGGTAAAATTGATCATGAAGATAAAGGGGAAAAAATGAGGCTAACTCCCCGATCAGTGCAGAGAATAGTGGAAAAATATGTGAGAAAAGCAAAATTACCAATAAAAATTACCCCACATGGCATCAGGCATTCTTTTTCAACAGATTTATTAATAGCTGGAGCAGATATTAGAGCAGTTCAGGAAATGCTGGGACATAAGAATATTGCTACCACTCAGATATATACGCATGTGACAAATAAGCAACTTAAGAAAATTCACGGCAAACATCACTGGGGAAATAGGTAGAAGATTATTTACTAATTTCTTTTTCTTCCTGTTTTTCGAGGAGGGCGGTGGCGGCAACAGAATCCCCTTGTTTGGCAAAGCGCATTAATATAACACCTTGGGTAGTACGGCCGATTCTTTTAATATTTCGCAAAGGTAATTTTATAACCTGAGCTTTTTTAGAAGTAAGAATAACTTGCTCCACTTTTTCAGTAACCATTTTAGCAGAAACAATTTTACCGGTTTTCGGAGTTAATTTAGCTACTTTTACTCCTTTGCCGCCTCTTTTTTGAATAGGAAAGCCTTCAATAGCAGTTCTTTTGCCCAAGCCTTTTTCCATAACTACTAACAAATCATGGAAAAATTTTCTTCTGTGTTTTTGTTTTTTTCGTTTAGGGCTATAAACAGCCATGCCCACAACATAATCATTTTGGTTAAGATTGATACCCCTTACTCCCCTAGCGGCTCTACCCATAGGTCGAGCATCGGTTTCTTTAAATTTAATAGATTGGCCCAGATGTGAAACAATCATAATGTGATCTCTACCTTTAGTGCGTAATACCCATACAAGTTCATCTTCGTCATCTAATCTAATAGCAATTATGCCTGAGGTACGAATATTGGTAAACTGACTGAGAGGGGTTTTTTTAATAGTGCCTTTTCTGGTGCCCATTAAAAGATAGCCTTTGTCTATTTTATTCTTAGGAATACTAATAACTGATTGAATTTTTTCTTCAGTGTTGATATTGATGAGATTAATAATAGCTTGACCCTTGGCTTGGCGTGAGCTTTGAGGCAGTTCATAAACTTTAATTCTAAAAACTCTGCCTTTGTCAGTAAAGATGAGTAAAGTATCGTGAGTATTAGCGGAAAATAGTCGAGAGATTTCATCTTCATCCTTAGTAGTCATGCCAGTGACACCTTTGCCACCTCGTCTTTGAGCCCGATAAGTGCCAATAGGCATGCGTTTAATATAGCCGGATTCAGTCATGGTAACTAAGCAGGCTTCTTCAGGCTCAAGGTCTTCATCAGAAAAGTCTTTTAAGGAGCGTTTAACAACCCTAGTTCTTCGAGCATCTCCATATTTTTCTCTTAATTCTTCTAATTCTTTAGAAATAGTAGTGATGACTTTTTTAGGATTTGATAAAAGAACAATTAGTTTATCAATGGTTTTTTTAATAGCCTTGTATTCATCTTCTATTTTTTGTCTTTCTAAAGCAGCTAATCTTCTAAGCTGCATGTCTAAAATAGCCTGAGCCTGAATTTCTGACAATTTAAACTTTTTGATTAAATTAAGCTTGGCTACATCAGCGTCTTTGGATTTTTTAATAGTATTAATAACAGCATTCAGATTATCTAAAGCTATTTTTAAGCCTTCTAAAATATGGGCTCTTAATTTAGCGGCTTTTAATTCGTGCTGTGACCTTCTTATAACAACTATTTGTCTGTGTTTAACATATTCAGTTAGGATTTGTTTTAAATTCAGCAATTGAGGAGTACCGTCAATTAAAGCCACAATATTAGCAGGAAAGTTGTTTTGCAGTTCTGTGTGTTTATACAGATTATTTAAAACTGATTTTGGCCGGGCATCTTTTTTAAGTTCAATAACAATTTGCATGCCTCGACGATCAGATTCATCCCGTAAATCTTTGATACCACTAAGTTTTTTGTTTTTAACTAAATCAGCAATTTTAGCTATTAATCTAGCTTTATTAACTTGATAGGGTAATTCAGTGACTATAATACGGAAACGGCCTTTTTTATCTTCTTCAATATTGGCTTTGGCTCGACAAGTGATACTGCCTTTGCCGGTAGTATAGACTTGTTTAATAATTTCCTGATTATAGATAGTACCGCCGGTAGGAAAATCAGGACCAGGCAAGATTTCCATTAAGTCTTCGATAAGGGCATTACTGATAAAAGTGCCGGCTAAAATCTGTGGTTTTTCTGTTTCTATGTCATCAATTGTTTGTTTTTTCCTGGGATGAGGTTCTATGGTTGACTTTTTAATTAAAAGATTAATAGTATCAATAATTTCAGTTAAATTATGAGGAGGAATTTTAGTGGCCATGCCAACAGCAATGCCGTCAGCTCCCATGAGTAAAAGATTAGGCAGTTTTCCGGGTAGAACAGTTGGTTCCTGTTGAGAACCGTCAAAGTTGTCAATAAAATCAACAGTGTCTTTTTTAATGTCGCTTAAAAGAGCGCTGCTGATTTTGGCTAAACGGGATTCAGTGTAACGCATGGCAGCCGGAGAATCACCGTCAACAGAGCCAAAGTTTCCATGACCGTCAATCAAAGGATAGCGGAGAGAAAAATCCTGAGCCATACGAACTAAAGAGTCATAAACAGCCATGTCTCCATGAGGATGATATTTACCTAGAACTTCTCCAACAACACGAGCGCATTTTTTGTAAGCAGAAGAATGAGTAATCCCCTGTTCCTGCATAGCAAAAAGAATGCGGCGATGAACCGGCTTTAAACCATCACGTACATCAGGTAAAGCGCGGGAAACAATAACTGACATAGCATAGTCCAGATAGGACTTTTGCATTTCATCAACTATTTGAACTGGTTTAATTTTGCCAATGTTAGACATAAAATAGTTTTAATTAAGTAAGGGCTTTTTCAATTGCTGGAGCAATTTGCTTTTTTCTTGATAATTTAGGTCCAATATCCAATAAACTGTTTTCAGATTTTTTAGAAAAGGCTTTTTCAGCTATATTTTTTTCTTCATAAGGTAAAATTAATAGTTTTGTATTAATTTTTAAAACATCACTGATAGCTACAAAAGCTAAATCATAATTTTCTTTTTGTTTAATATTTTTTAAAGCTTTAAGTAAATCTTGCTTTCTGGTTTTAAATAAATTTTCTTGCTCGACTGTTTCTAATTGACTGATGAAAACTTTTTTTCCAAAAAAATCATAGATTTTGTAATCATTAGAAATAATTTGATCATCAGTTAACTTGGAAATATTAGATTTAGCTTTTAACATTTCTATAGCTAGCTGATCAATATTGTTAATTTCAGCGATTTTTGCTAAAGTTTTAGCGGCCTTTTTATCAATATCAGTAGTGGTGATTGATTTAAAAGCTACAGTGTCAGATAAAATAGCACAAAGCATTAAAGAAGCTAGAGTTTTGGGAATGGTAAGTTTATATAAATTCATCAAGTGCCAAGCAATGGTATTAGTGGATCCCCAGTCTTTAATGGTAATAAAAATTGGCTTGTTTAAATTAAGATTGATTTTATGGTGGTCAAAAATATCAGTGATTTGGTCCTGATTTAAACCTGATAATCTTTGAGATTCTTCATTATGATCAACAAGAACAATTTTAGAATCAGTTGGAATATCAGTAGCTTTAATTAGTTTTAATTGAGATTGATCAGCTTTAAATTTATTAAAAACAAATTTAGTTTCTAGATTTAAATCATGAGTAATACAAATAATAGAATTTGAATGTCCCCAGCATTTATCTGAGTCAAAAATATGTTTAAAAGCTAAAGTAGCTACAACTGAATCTGTATCTGGTTTTTGGTGTCCGATAATATATGTTTTCATATATCTAAAGTTGCCATTTTGGCGTGTGTTTGAATAAATTTTCTTCTGGGCGGAACTTCTTCACCCATGAGCATAGTAAAAACTTCATCTGCTTTTTGAGCGTCTTCGACTTCTACTTTTTTAAGAATTCTGTTTTCAGGATCCATAGTAGTATTCCATAATTGAATCGGATTCATTTCACCTAAACCTTTGTATCTTTGGAGGGTGTAGTTTCTGGATTTAATTGATTTTAGATACTGATCTTTTTCCTCTTCAGAATAAGCATATGTTTCTTCTTTGTTGTATTTAATTTTATACAAAGGAGGTAGGGCAATATAAAGATAGCCGCCATCAACAATTGGTTTTAAGTGACGATAGAAAAAAGTTAATAGCAAAGTAGCAATGTGTTCACCATCAACATCAGCATCACACATGATAATAATGCGATGATATCTGAGTTTTTCTTTATTTAAAGTCTCCCCTACTCCCATGCCTAAAGCAATAATTAAATCTTTTAATTCCTGAAAGGCAATGATTTTATCTAAGCGAGCTCTTTCAGTATTTAAAACTTTACCGCCTAAAGGTAGAATAGCCTGGAATTTGCGGTCTCTGCCTTGTTTGGCACTGCCTCCGGCTGAGTCGCCCTCAACAATAAACAGTTCTGATTGGGTTGGATCTGATGACTGACAGTCAGCTAATTTGCCGGGTAAAGTGGAACCTTCAAGAGCGCCTTTTCTAACAACAGCATCTTTGGCGGCTCTGGCAGCCATTCTGGCTTTAGCGGCTAATAAGACTTTTCCTAGAACTTTACGGGCTTCAGCTGGATTTTCTTCGAAATATGTGGTTAAACCTTGTTTGACAACTGAGAAAACTGCAGATTGGGCTTCAGGATTATTAAGTTTAGTTTTTGTTTGTGATTCAAATTGAATTTCATTGGAATGCATTTTAATATAAACAACAGCAGTTAAACCTTCTCTAAGGTCATCAGAGGTAAGGCCATTGTTTTTTTTGCCGGCTTTTAAATCTTTCAAGAGATTGTTTTTAATGCCATAATCTTTAACAACCCGATTTAAAGCCATGCGAAAGCCAGTTAAATGAGTGCCGCCATCAGCAGTATTGATAACATTGGCAAAAGACTGGACATTTTCATTAAAAGAATCATTGTATTGTAAAGCAATTTCCACACCAATAGTGCCGACTTCACTATCAGGCAAATCGACTTTTTTAGAGAAATGAATAATAGGATGAAAGGTTTTTTTAGATTTATTTAAATGTTTAACTAATGATTTGATGCCGCCGTCAAAGTAAAAATGACATTCTTCATCAATGCGTTCATCATAGAGATGAAAAGTTAAACCACCGATTAAAAAAGCCCGTTCTCTGATAAGATTTTTGATTTTAGTAAGATTCCAATCTTGAGTTTTTTTAAAAACTTGCTTGTCAGGCAGAAAAGAACTGATAGTAAATGATGGTGATTTTGGCAGAGGAAAATGTTTAACAATTAGAAGTTTTTTTAAATCAGCGGGAGATTTAATTTTTTTAACTTTAGTAGTGGCTTTACCGCGTTTATAATCCTGATAAACTATTTTTTTATCTCTTTTAACAATAACCCGCATCCAAGAAGATAAAGCATTAACAGCTGATGAACCAACACCATGAAGACCGGATGAAGCCTGGTAAGCTTCTGAACCGAATTTGCCGCCAGCATGAAGTTTGGTCATAGTAACTTCCAAAGCTGATAAGCCGGATTTATGTTTATCAATAGGAATGCCTCGACCATCATCCATAACAGTGGCCTGATCTTGTTTATCAATAGTAATCCAGATATTTTTAGCAAAACCAGGAATGGCTTCATCAACAGAATTGTCAATGATTTCAGTTAAGATGTGATGAAGTCCTTTTTCATCAGTTGAGCCAACATACATGCCCGGGCGTTTACGAACAGGCTCTAAGCCTTCCAAAACAGTAATGTCCTGAGCTGTATATGAAGATTTTTTTGATTGTTTTTTAATTGCCATTATTAATTTATTTAAAATGATTGAACTAGATAATTTAGCAGTTGGATGATATTAATGTCAACCTATCTGCGGGTATTTCTCTAGATATATTTTATCAAGAATTCAAGATGAAGGATAGTGGAAAACAAGATTTTCCAAGCATAGTTTGGGATTAACATTAGCTTGGAGAAAATTTATAGTTTGCTGAAAACAGCGGAGCAGTTTTGGCAATTTATTGATAGTTTGAGGAGTTTTTTGCTGGCGGATGAAAACAAGCTGTTGTTGACAAAAATCAAGGGCAGATTGTTTAGAAGAAGCTGATTGATGACAGATATTTATTTTCTCCCCAATTGAAGCTTGAGAAATAGTATTGAAAAGTTTTTGCTGAGTTTGATGATTGTTTTGAGAAAGTAAATTAGAAGTTGGCTGAGATGTTTTAATAATCTGACAGCGGGAAATAATTGTGGGAAGAAGAAGGTGAGAATGAGAAATAGTGAGAATAATAATAGAGTGAGCTGGTGGTTCTTCTAAAGTTTTTAATAAAGCATTTTGAGCAGGCAGAGTTAATGTTTCTGCCTGAGGAATAAAAACAATTTTTTGTTCAGATTGGTATGGTTTAAGAGAAAGAAAATGTTCAATCTGGCGGATGTGTTTGATGCCGATTGATGTTTCAGGAGTAATAATAGAAATGTCAGGAGAAGGAACAAGTTTAGTTTTAGTATATTTTTCGGCAGCAGCAGTTCTGGTTTGCAGATCAGCGCCGATGATGAGCAAAGAGTGTGTCATAATTGGTTGCTCTAAATTTTAATTTCTAATATACTGGTATAGTATGCCTGCCCCTCAGGATTTGCAACTATTGGAATTATTAAAAAAGAAAAAGCTGATTAATGACGAGCAGTATAAGAAAGTAAGAGCAGAGTCAGTTAATTCAGGAGCAGAAGTAGAAGAATTGTTGTTAAGGCATGATATTGTTTCAGAGTCTATTACTGCTCAAACAAAAGCAGAATTATTGCATGTACCTTATGTTAATGTTACTTCTACTACTGTAGCTCCTCAGGCAATAAATATTTTACCTGAAGCAGTAGCTGAAAAATATTTGGTGCTGCCGTTTTCTTTAGATCAGGAAAAGGGAATATTATCAGTGGCAATGGCTAATCCTGCTGATTTGCAGGCCTTAGAATTTATTGAGAAAAAAACAGGTAAGAAAGTAGTTCCTTATTTAGGAGAAAAAACTAAATTAAAGGATGTAATTGAAGAGCGTTATTCACAAAGTCTGTCTAGTGAAGTAACTCAGGCTTTAAAAGAAACAACAGCTGCTAGGCCTCAGGCAGGATTAGCGACAACTATGGGAACTGTGCAGGGCGGAGTTATTCGAGAAGCGCCAATAGCTAAAATTGTGTCAACAATATTGGAATTTGCTATTAAAGCCAGAGCTTCAGATGTGCATATTGAACCACTGGAAATGAAAACCAGAGTGCGTTACAGAATTGATGGTATTTTGCATGAAAAACTGGTATTGCCGAAAACAGTGCATGATTCAGTAATATCCAGAATTAAAATTTTATCGGATATGAAAATTGATGAAAAACGATTACCTCAGGATGGCAGATTTAATTTTAGAATTGGTGAAGAGGAAGTTGATTTAAGAGTATCATGTTTACCTTCTTCTTTTGGAGAGAAAATAGTAATGAGACTGTTAAAAAAAACAGCTAAAGTGCCGGATCTGCCAGAGTTGGGTTTAAGAGGAAGGGCTTTAACAAATTTACAAGCAGCAATCAGAGTGCCTCATGGAATTGTGTTAGTAACTGGTCCAACAGGTTCAGGTAAAACTACAACCTTGTATTCAGTGTTGGATAAAATTAATACTCCAAAAGTCAATGTAATCACTTTAGAAGATCCAGTAGAATACCAGATGAAAGGGATTACTCAGGTGCAAGTGAATAATCAGGCAGGTTTGACTTTTGCTTCAGGTTTACGATCTTTTTTAAGGCAGGACCCGGATATTATGATGGTAGGAGAAATTCGGGATACAGAAACAGCAGAATTAGCTATTCAGGCTGCTTTAACAGGACACTTGGTGTTTTCTACTTTGCATACTAATAGTGCGGCTGGAGCTTTGCCAAGACTTTTAGATATGGAGATGGAGCCGTTTCTGTTGGTGTCGTCAATGACTTGTGTAGTAGGTCAAAGAGTGGTCAGAAAAATTTGTGAACATTGTAAAGAGGCTTATTTCCCCCCACCAGAAATAGAAGCAGATATGAGAAAAATCTTAGGAAAACTTTTTGATAGTTTTTTGGTAAGTAAGAAGTTAAAAAAACTGCAATTGCATCGTGGAAAAAAGTGTGCCAGTTGTAGTGAGACTGGTTATTCAGGCAGAATCGGTATTTTTGAAGTAATGCCAGTAACAGAAAAAATCGGCAGATTAGTTTTAGAAAGAGCGCCAGCATCTAAAATTGAAGTTCAGGCGGAAACTGATGGAATGATTAATATGAAGCAAGATGGTTATTTGAAAATACTGGAAGGAATTACTACACTGGAAGAAGTATTAAGAGTAGCAGAAACAGCGGAGGGTTAAAAATGGATATAAAGGCTTTATTAAAATTAGTAGTTGATAAAAAAGCATCAGATTTGCATTTAATAGTAGGCTCAGCTCCTAATATAAGAATAGATGGAGTATTAAGACCGGTTGAAGGAGAAGCAATATTAGTAGCGGAAAGAGCTAAAGAATTGATATTTCCTTTGTTGTTACCTAAACAAAAGGATTTTTATTTAACAAATAAAGAATTGGATTTTTCTTTTGAATTTGGAGATATGGGTAGATTGAGAGTAAATGTATATTTTCAAAAAGGGACGATGGCAGCAAATTTAAGACTAATTCCTAGTAAAATAAAAACAGTAGAAGAATTGAATTTGCCAAAAATTTGTCATGAGATTGCAAAATTAAAACAGGGTTTTATATTAGCAACAGGACCGACAGGATGTGGGAAAAGCGCTACTTTAGCAGCAATTGTTGAACAAATAAATTCTGACAGGGCTGATCATATAGTGACAGTTGAGGATCCAATTGAATATGTGTATGTACCTAAAAAAAGCATTATTTCTCAAAGAGAAATGCATGGTGATACTTATTCATGGAAAATAGCTTTGAGAAGTGTTTTGAGAGAAGATCCTGATGTAGTTTTAGTGGGTGAAATGAGAGATTATGAAACTATTGCGGCGGCTATAACAGTAGCAGAAACAGGGCATTTAGTATTAGCAACTTTACATACTAATAATGCGGCGCAGACAATTGATAGAATTATAGATGTTTTTCCAGAATTTCAGCAAGCTCAAATTAGGATGCAGTTAGCTAATACTTTGGAGGCGGTTTTGTCTCAACGGTTATTGCCGGCAATTGGAGGGGGCAGACTGCCAGCAGTAGAAATTTTATTAGGCAATTCAGCAGTGAAAACAACAATCCGTGAAGGCAAGTCTCATTTGATTAATAATATTATTCAAACTTCAGCTCAAATAGGAATGCAATCTTTAGAACAGAATTTAGCCAGGTTAGTTAATGATGGAAAGATACAATTAAAAACAGCTCAGGAATATGCAATTTCTCCTCAGAATTTGTCTAGATTATTAGGTCGCAAATGAAGAAATTTAATTTTATAGCCAGCAATAAAGAAGGGAAGAAAAGTAAAGGTGTTGTGGAGGCAGTTAATCAGACTCATGCTATAAATATTTTACGGGCAAAGGGTTTTTTTATTGTTGAGATGAAAGAAATAGAAGTGCTTCCGTCATGGCTTAAATGGACGCAGGGATTTCAAAAAGTAAAACAAAGAGACGTGGTTCATTTTACCCGACAACTAGCAACTATGATTAATGCAGGCTTGCCTTTAACTGATGCTTTAGCGATTTTAAAATATCAGTCAAACATAGCCTTAGCTAAAGTGGTAGATGAGATATTAAGAGATGTGGAAGGAGGAGGTTCATTTTTTAAAGCTTTGAGTAAATTTCCAAAAATTTTCTCTCCGGTTTATTTGTCTTTAGTTAAATCCGGAGAAACAGCCGGAGTATTAGAGAAAGTTTTATTAAGGTTATCTAAAACATTGGAGAAACAGTTAGAATTTCGGGCTAAAACTAAAAATGCTTTGATTTATCCAGCAATTGTGACGATAGCCATGATAATAGTAGCAGTAATAATGATGGTATTTGTTATTCCTCAATTAACTGATTTATATGATGAGTTTGGAGCTGATTTACCAATGATGACCAGTATTTTAATATCAATTTCTAATTTTATGGTGAAATTCTGGTATCTGATGCTATTTGTGTTAATTGCCGGTGGTTTTTCTTATTGGAAATGGAGTCAAACAAAAGCAGGCAGGCAAATAATTGATAGTTATACTTTGCGTTTGCCGATAATTGGTAAATTAAAAACAATGGTTATTTTAACAGAAATTACCAGAACATTATCTTTATTAGTACAAGCTGGTATATCTATAATTGAAGCATTGGAAATTGTAGCAGGAATAGCAGGAAATGTATTATTTGCTAAATCAATAAAAACTGCAGCTAAAGAAGTAGAGAAAGGTTTGCCTTTGGCAGCAGCAATCGGCAAGTATCCACATTTTCCTCCTTTGGTGTCGCAGATGATTTCAGTGGGAGAGGAAACAGGAAAGGTAGATGAAGTATTGATGAATGTATCTAAATATTTTGAATCAGAGTCAGAACAGGCTATTAAAGGGTTGACAACAGCAATAGAGCCACTTATGATGATTATGTTAGGTATTGGAGTTGGATTTCTGGTAATAGCCATAGTCCTGCCCATCTACAATCTTACAAGTCAGTTTTAAATATAGGAGAAAATGATATGAGATTTGTAAAAAATAAAGGCTTTACTTTAATAGAATTGTTAGTGGTTATTACTTTGATTGGGATTTTAGCTATTGCAGTGCTTTCGGCTATTAATCCAATTGAACAGGTAAATAAAGCCAGAGATGCAGGCAGGCGAGGAGATTCAGCTCAATTATTAAAAGCTATAGAAAGATATTATGCATCAGTTGAAGAATATCCATGGATGGATGATGGATTTACTGATGCAACAACTACTGTTGGAGCTACATTTTATGCAGCAGCAGATAAAGCAGGAGTAGGTATTTGTTATGGAACAAGTTTAACAGATACTGATAAAGATGACTCTGGTTGTAGTATTGATGTTGATGACAAAGGAATTTTAATTGAGGCAGAAGAACTTAAAAGTCAGTTTGCTAAAAGAAAAGGTTTTAGAAATGGGGCAGCAATGGAGGATTGGCTTTATGTTTTAAAGCCACTTAATGATCCATCAGTTAGTATTTGTTTTATTCCTTCTTCTAAAGCAACTAGAAATCAATTTATTAATTTAAAGCAAATTAATGTTACAGGTGCTGATCCGGACAACGATTTAGCTGGAGCACCAACAGATGGGATAATAGCAGATTGTGGCAGTACCGAACCAACTTGGGGAGATTCAGCAAATTCTTGTTTTGTGTGTATTCCTGAAGAATAAAATATAATTGATTGAAAATAGTTGTTTAGATTTTTTTTCTGTGATAGTTTGAGGTATGGAGTATTTGTTGTTGTTTGTTTTTGGATTGGCAGTGGGTAGTTTTTTAAATGTAGTGATATATAGATTAAGGTTTGGAGATTCTCCGATGAAGGGGCGGTCTTATTGCCCTAAGTGCAAGAAGCAGATTAGCTGGTATGATAATATTCCTTTATTATCGTTTTTCCTTTTAGGTGGTAAGTGTCGTAAGTGTAAAAAAAAGATTTCGGTTGAGTATCCATTGATTGAGTTATTAATTGGTTTACAGTTTGTGTGGATTTATTGGTTGTTAAAAGCTAATTTTTCTTTTTTTGGACAAATGGAAGGTTTTTATAGTTTAGCTTTGTTGATTTATTGGCTGTTATTGTTTGCTGGCGCTTTAACGATTGCTATTTATGATTTTAAATATATGCTTATTCCTGATGAAGTGTTATTTTTCCTGATTGGCTTATCTTTTTTGCGTTTGTTTTTTTCGCATCAATGGCAGGTAATACCAATAGCTTTTGCCAGCAGTTTGTTTTTACTAGGTTTGTTTTTATTAACCAAAGGTAAAGGAATGGGTTTTGGTGATGTTAAGTTAGGATTTTTGCTGGGATTAGTTTTAGGTTGGCCTTTAATTGTAATTGGTTATATTACAGCTTTCTTGACAGGGGCGGTGGTGGGTGTAATACTGATAATACTCAAGAAAAAACGATTTAAAGAGCAAATAGCTTTTGGACCATTTTTACTTTGGGGAATGCTGATAGCTAAATTATGGGGTTGGCCCATGTGGAACTGGTATATGAGCCAGCTTTATTAGGAAGAGAAATATGAATATTAAAGAAAGTAAAAAGGGCTTTACTTTAATAGAATTGTTAGTGGCGGTAGCGGTAATGATTGTTTTGATTTTATTGGCATTTCAAGCATATCCAACTCAAATAGCTAAAGCTAGAGATGCAGACAGAAAAGATGATTTAAAATTAATAAAGGTTAAATTAGAAGAGTATTATAATGATAATAATTGTTATCCTCCGGAGGAGGATGTTCAGTGCGGCAGTACGGCTTTGAGCCAGTATATTAAAACAATACCCTGCGATCCTTTAACAGGAGAAAGTTATCGGTATGATGTTGATTCTAATCCTTGTCCTCAATGGTGGAAAGAATTTACTGATTTAGAAAATGACAGTGATGAAGATGTTGAAGAATTGGGTTGTACTAATGGCTGTGGTCCAGATGCAGGTGAACTGGATTATAATTATGGTACATCATCAGAAAATACCACTGTGGGTGAGTTTGTTGGTGAGGCACCTTTGACTACACCACCACCGGCCTCCCCTTCTCCAGAACCTTCTCCTTCTCCAGAACCTTCCTGGTCTCCAACAGATCCTCCAGAAGAAGATTGCATTAGAGGTTTAATAGGAGATGGAGAATGTGTAATTGGAGAATCAGGAGGTTGTCCAGGATCAAGCTGGATTTGTCATGAGTCAGGTATATGGTGTTGTCCTATTTAAAAATATTATGAAAAATAGACTATTAAATTCAGGTTTTACTTTGATGGAATTGCTAGTGGCAATAGCGATTATTGCTATTTTAACTAGTATTGGTTTTGGAACTTATGCAGGGGTACAGAAGAAAAGCAGAGATGCTCAGAGGAAATCTGATTTAAATCAATTAACCAGAGCTTTGGAACTTTTTTATAGTGATTTTGGCAGATATCCTGAGTCTGGAGCTGATGGCAGAATTGATGCTGATGTTAGTACGGGTGAAGATTTTCTTAATTGGGGAGAAACTTTTGACGATCCTAGTGGAAATCAAATATATATGGGGAATTTACCTTTAGATTCGCAAAATCCTGGGGTATATTATTTTTATGAATCAAATAGCATTGGTAGTAAATTCAGAGTATTTACTAAACTGGAAAATGAAGATGATTTACAGATAATTCCTGACCCTGATGATCCCGATGATCCTCCCTTGACTGCAATTTGCAGTGTTTTATCAGATGCTTGCAATTTTGGCTTATCAAGTAATAACTCTAATTTAACAGAAATTTATTTATGAAAAAAGTAAAAAAATTTGGATTTACTTTGATTGAATTATTAGTAGCAATATCAATTTTAGCTGTATTATCAACTTTGGTATTAGCTAATTTGAATAGTGCCAGAGAAAGAGGCAGAGACGCCAGAAGAAAAAATGATTTGAACCAGATAAAAACAGCTTTAAGACTTTATTATAATGATAATCAGGCCTATCCAGTAGATAGCAGTAATGCTATTCCTGATGGTGCTTGGGGTGATTTATGGGATGATGAGGCTAGTGGGACAATATATATGAGTGAGGTTCCTGATGATCCTTTACTTAGTGTTTATAGTTATTATTATGATCAAGATGGAGTAGATGATGACAGTTTTACCTTAATAGCTTGCTTGGAAAATAAAAATGATGATGCTGGAATAGATACAGGCTGCCATGATGCTTGTGATGATTGGTGTTATATTATAAATGCAGATTAAAGGAGTTAATATGAAAAAAGGATTTACTTTATTAGAATTATTAGTAGTAATTTCTATTATTGGAATTTTGCTAGCTATTGGAACAGTTAGCTTTACTACAGCTCAGAAAAAAAGCCGTGATTCAAGACGACAAGGAGATATAAAGGCAATACAAAAATCTTTAGAGCAATGTTATTCAGTTGATGGTAATTATTTAGTTGCATTACCTATTGGTGGTGATCCAATGACATGTACGGGTGGTCAGACAGTAATGAATGCATTACCTGTAGATCCAAAGCCTGATTCTGAAGGTGAAGATGTTCCATATATTGAAAAAGAAGGAACATGGACAGGTGACGCCTATACTTTGTGTGCTGATTTAGAGGAAACTGAAGCAGAAGGAGGGAGAACTTGGGAGCAAGAAGACTATTGTGTTTATAATCAGCAATAGGAGGATTTTTATGAAAAAACAAAAAGGATATACTTTTATTGAAATTTTAGTGGTGATAACAATTATTGCTGTATTAACAGCTATAGGAGTAGTTAATTTCAGAGTGGCTAATAAAAAAAGCAGAGATGGGAAAAGAAAATCTGATTTAGAACAAATTAGGGCGGCTTTAGAATTGTATCGAACAGATGAAGGAGAATATCCAGCGAATTTAAGTAGTTTAACTGGCGGATCAATTATATATATGGAAAAAGTACCTGATGATCCTTTGGGTGATTATGATTATTCTTATGCTTCTGTTGTCCCTAATAGTACTTATGTTCTTTGTGCAGCCTTAGAATTAGAAACTAGTGGTACTTGTACTGGTGTTAGTGATTGTGATACTGGAACTTGCAACTATGAAGTGAATAATCCTTTATGAGAAGAAAGGGTTTTACCTTAATTGAATTATTAGTGGCAGTTTCTATTGGAATGATTTTAACAGTAGGAGGCTTAGCTGCTTATCGAGGTTTTGGGGAAAGACAAAGTTTAATTCAGGCAGGATTAAAATTGGAAAGCAATTTAAGATTAGCACAGAAAAAATCTTTTTCAGGAGAAAAACCAGCAATAGAGAAATGTTCTGAGTCAGAAAGATTGAATGGGTTTTTACTGAAGAGTGAAAATAATATTAGTTATGAAATTGATGTTGATTGTTCAGGGGAAACAGAAAGAATGGGTGAAGTAATTAGTTTGCCAGAAGAAATAATTTTTTCAACAGAATCATTTGATATATTTTTCCCAGTATTAAAATCAGCGGTAATACCAATAACAATTATTCTGCAGTCTGACTCTTTTAGTTATCAAGTGACAGTTGAGGAGAGTGGAGTGGTTAGAGGGGAATTGTTATGAAAGGACAGTCATTGATAGAAGTAGTAGTGGCAGTGGGAATAACAACTTTGTTATTAGTGGCTTTGTTGTCAGCTGTTTCTATTTCGATAAAAAACAGCCGGGTAGCTAAAAATAGAACAATAGCAGTTGAGTTAGCTCAGCAAGGAGTAGAGTTAATGCGGACTTATAGAGATTATAATTGGACAGTTTTTTTAGCACAGGCGACAGGAACTAGTTATGATTTGCCGACAAATTGGACAGTAACATCTGATTTTAATGTTTGTCCGACTGATTTTGCTATTTTTGATATTTTTAAACGCTGTGTAACTTTGACTAAAATAGGAATTGATGATGATAGGATAGAATTAGAAGTTGTTGTATCCTGGCAGGAAGGGAGTAAATTAGATCAAATAGCGCAATCATCTCAATTATCAAAGTGGAGCAGATAAAATGAAAAAAGGATTTACTTTAATTGAAATACTAGTTGTGAGTGGAATAATGGTGCTGTTTTCTTTAACAATTGTTAGTTTGTTTTTAAGTACAATTCGCGGCAATACAAAAACACAGGTGATGCAAAAGGTTCGTCAAGACGGAGATTTTGCTTTAAAAACAATGACTAGATTGATTAAAAACGCTGATTCAGTAGAGATTGGTTCTGGCTGCACTGAGGTAGGAACAACAGATGTTTCTATTGATGTTAATGATATTTATGGTGGAACAACAACTTTTTCATTAGTAGAATGGGGAGCTGATGCAATAGATAGGATTGCTTCTAATAGTGGTGGCATTGACTATTTTCTAACGGGAATTACAGTAAATACTTCAGATTTGAATTTTACTTGTTATGAAATGAGTTTAGGAAATCAAATAGTAACCATTAGTTTTACTTTAACAATTGGAGGAGAAGCAGGACTGCAAGCGCAGGAAAAAGAGGAGCAAGAATTTAAAACTTCAGCATCTTTGAGAAAATATTGAATTACTTTACAAGGATGAAGCGAGTGATATAAGATGAAGGTATATTATGAGGCAAGAATTGGTTAAAAAAGGTCAAGCGGCCTTAATTGTGCTGTTGGTGGTAGCAGTAGCTTTAGGTTTTGGTTTATCAACCATTTCCCGATCAACTACAGAGTTAAAAATATCTAAACAAGAACAAGAGGCATCCAGAGCTTTTAATGCAGCAGAAGCAGGAATTGAAGAAGCATTAAGAACTTTAGCTGTAGGTGCAGGATCAATCAAGGTAAGAGAAGGAACTGATGATGAGATTGAAGTTAATTATATTGTTGAAGAGTCGAGTGTTTTAGAAAATGTATTTGGGGAAAATGATAGTGCTCAAGTTAATTTAACAGGTGCAAGTGCTGATTTAACTTCAATAGTAGTTGAGTGGGTGGATGAAAGTGATAGTGTGGAAAATCCTGGTTGTGATGATGAAGATAATACTACAGCTTCAATATTAGTATCAATTATTAAAGAAGCAGGAGCTGATTATGCTTTAAGAAGAGAAGCATATAATTCTTGTAATTTACTCAGTAATGGAATGACTTATATTTCAGATTCTGGCAGTGATAATTATTTAAAACAAATAGAATTAGCTGTAGCTGCAGATGATCAATTAGTAAGAATTAGACCAATTTATAATGAAGCCAGTATTAGAGTAACAGGTAAAGATGCTTCTGGTGATTCAGTTGATTTGCCAGTGCAATTATACAGAATAGATTCAAGGGCTCAGTCTGTAACATTAGAGTCTAAAGCTGTGGAGGTAACTAGAACAATCCCCTCTTTACCTTCAGTTTTTGACTATGTGTTGTTTTCTGGAACAGGGATTGTTAAATAATAAGAAATAAAAATCCTGCCTATGGCTAAATTTTTCGGACTAGATATTGGTTCTCAAGAAGTAAAAGTTCTTCAAGCTGAGAAAGTGAAGCAAGGTTTTAAGGTGGTACATTTTGCTAAAGTTAAAACCGAGCCAAGTAAAGACATGGCGGTAATAATTAAGGCAGCAGTTAAGGAAGCAGGAATAAGAGGAGCAGAGGTTAATATAGCTTTGCCGGAAAGTGATGTTTATACCAGAATTGTGCAAACTCCGAGATTATCTCAGACAGAATTAGCCTCAGCTATTCAATATGAAGCAGAACAATATGTGCCAATAGCTTTAGAAGAAGTTAATTTATATCATCAGGTGTTAGAAAAATCAGGAAATGCAGGAATTGAGGCAGAAGGAAAGATGAATGTATTGTTGATTGCTGTATCTAAAGAAAGGTTAAAAAAGCTGATGACTTTATTGGATAATGCTGGTTTAATGCCTAAAAGTTTGGAAACAGAGTTGTTTTCTTTAAGCAGAGTTTTTACTGATGTAAATAAGTCACAGATGTTAGTCAGTTTTGGGCATAGGACTACTGATTTAATATCTTTAAAAAATGGTGTTCCTTTAATTATTTACAGTTTTCCCACAGGAGGAATGGCTTTAACTAAAGCATTGAGTAGTGAATTGTCTTTGTCTATGGAAGAGGCTGAGCAATATAAATGTACTTATGGATTGCAGGAAAATATGCTGGAAGGAAAAATAGCAAGATTATTAATGCCTTTAATTGATGAATTAACTAATCAGATTAAAAAGACCTATGTGTTTATTCAGCAAAAGAAACAGCCATTACCTGAGGAATTGATAATTACCGGCGGTGGTGCTTTACTGCCGGGTTTAACAGGATATTTGACAAAAAAATTAAATGTAGGAGTGGTGGTAGGTGATCCTTTAATGAGATTGGTTAAAGACGAAAAATTTAAAAAAATGATTGGTAAGGAAAGCAACCCTGAATTAGCTACAGTGACAGGTTTGGCCTTAAAAGGTTTGGTATGAAAAAAGATATTAGCCTTTTTCCAAAAAAAATTAAAAAGATCAGAGTTAGACAGAGATGGAAAAGACGGCTAGCACGTTTGTTATTAATAATGGTGTTGACAACAGCTTTGACAATGGTGGGTTTGTCGGTTTACAGCAATATTTTTTTAAGAAGAGCAAATGAAGAGTTGGAGATGAAAATAAGCAGTGAAAAGAGACAGATTGAAGATTTGCGCAGTGTTGAAAGCAAGCAGGTTTATTTAACCAATAAGTTAAACTCTTTTGAGCCTTTATTAAGAGCGCAAGCTAAAAATCAAGCAATAGCAGAAACAATATTTATTATTCTGCCGAATAGAACTAACTTGAAAGGTTTTGATATAGAAGAAGGAGTACTTGGTTTATCAGGTTCAGTTCCCAGTTTTGTTATTTTTAATGAATTGCTGGAGAATATAAGGGAAAAAGAAACTCCACTGGAAATTGTTAAAGCTGATGTGAAAAAAGCTGGTTATAGTGAAAAAGGCGGAGTGACATTTAATTTAATTTTAACACTAGAAGGAGTAGAAAATAATGGTTAAAGTGTTAACTAAATTAAAAATGAGTGAAAAATATAACTGGTTAATTTTAGGAGGTGCTTTAGTGATATTATTGATGGTTTTAAAGCCATTAATAACACAGGTTCAAGAAAAGAGAGCGGAACAAAAATCTTTAACTGAAAAATTAAAAGTGTTGGATTTAAAAAGAAAAACATTGGATGGTATAGATGAGCAGTTAATTACTGATAGAGTAATGAAGATGGAGGGAGTTTTTCCTTCAGGCAAACCGATAATTCAATTATTATCTAATTTATCTTTAGTGGCGGCTAATAATGGTTTGGTTTTTGGAGGAATAAGTTTAAAGCCTGGTGTATTAGGTGAAGAAGAAAGCGATTCAAGTTTAAAAGATATATCTTTTGGATTTAAATTGGAAGGTACATTCAAGCAGATTAATGATTTTATGTATGATTTGGAAAATACAGCCCCATTAATGAAAATAGATGAAGTGAGTTTGAGTGTTAAAACAAATCCTTTAGATAAAGAAAGAGAGATATTGGTGGCAGCAGAAGTTGAAGTGTCTGCTTTTTATCAGGCTCCGCCGGAAAAGCTGGGTAGGATTAGTGCGCCAGTATCTTTATTATCTAGAGGAGATGAGGCTTTGTTAAATAGATTGATTAAGTTTAAAACTTATAAAACAGTTTTGCCAGAAGCTCCAACAGGCAAAATCGATTTATTTACTCTGTAGTTTCAGGAGAGACTTCATCAAGGATAAGGCGGACTTTTTTATCTTGCTTAACAGCCTTGACTCTTATTAATTCTCTGATAGCAGAGATAATTTTGCCGTTTTTACCAATAACTCGTCCCATATCTTGAGGGTCAACTTGAAGATGAATGATAATGGTGTTGGTTTCGTCGATGGCTTCAGATAAATTAATTTTATCCGGAAAATCTACCAGATTGGAGACAATATATTTAACGAGTTTAAGCATGGGATTTAATTAGTTTTCTAACAGTATCAGTAGGCTGAGCCCCCTTTTCCAGCCAATACTCAAGTCTTTTTTTATTTATTTTAACAGTAAAAGGGTCAGTATTAGGATCATAAAATCCTAAAGATTCAATAAATCTGCCATCTCTTTTAGAGCGAGCTTGATTAACAATAATTTTATAATGAGCAGAGCCTTTTTTGCCAATACGCATTAATTTGATTTTTACCATAAGAGAAAGTTTATCAAATAAGTTGTTTTTTCTCAAGAGCGATTTTAGCTGCTTGCTGTTGAGCTTCTTGTTTTGATTTGGCGATACCAATGCCAGCTGTTTTTTTATTTAATATAACTTTTATAGTAAATTTTCTGTTATGATCAGGGCCAACAGTTTTTACAACTTTGTAAACAGGAGTTGTTTTGTATTTAGCTTGTGATTTTTCCTGAAGGATACTTTTGAAATCAGTAATCTGAATTTGTTTTTTTAATTGATTAATTTTTTTTAATAAATTGCGGTGAATAAAAGCAGAAGTAGTTTTTAAGCCTTGATCAATATAGATAGCGCCAATAACTGCTTCAAAAACATCAGCTAAAATAGAGTTGTTTTCAGCTCCACCGGATTTTTTTTCGCCAGTGCTGAAAATTAAACGAGATCCTAGTTTAAGGTGTTTAGCGGCGGCGGCTAATGTTTTTGTTTGGACAACTTGGGAGCGAAGATTAGTTAATTTACCTTCAGGATGTTGAGGGAAATGTTTGTATAAATAATCAGAGACAACAAGTTCCAGAATAGCGTCACCTAAGAATTCCAAGCGTTCGTAAGAAGCGGTAATAGATTTTTTTTCATTTAAAGCAGATCGATGAGTTAAAGCAGTGGTTAGGAGTTGAGGATTTTTAAAGTTAATATTATCAACAGTTTTACTCATGTAAAAATTTTATTTATTTGATTTTATAACATTACCCAGAACACCATTAATAAATTTAGGGGTTTTTTCAGTGCCAAATTCCTTAGCAATTTCCACAGCCTCATCAATGATAACTTTAGGAGGAGTTTTTTTAACAATAATTAATTCATAAATGGCTAATCTAAGAATGGCCAAATCCACTTTGTTTAATTTATCAACAGGCCATTCAGGTGCAGATTGAGCAATAATTTTATCTATCTTTTTAAAATGAGTTTTAATTGTTTTTATTGTTTTCGGCAAGGGGGATTTTTGAGGAAAACTTAGAGGAAATAGCTGTTTAAACAGTTTAATTCTTTTTATGTGGCGAGGATCAGTAGCAGTTTTCACAAGAATAGGTTAATATTTTTGACAGTTAGAGCAAGTTCTATGACTTAATTTTGGCTGATTACAATGAGGACATTTAATCAGATTAGGCTTGCTGAGCTTAATAGCGGCTCTGCGTTTGCCTTTTCTTCTGGTAGAGTGTTTTCTTTTGGGAACTGCTGGCATAAGTAATTAATTTGGCTGTATATGGGATATTTTACGCTGTTTGAGCTGTTTCTTCAAGAGAGGGTAATCAGACAGCTGTTTTTGTTTAATGATTGTTTTGGCAGTTTGGCGAGTAGATTGAATTAATTTTTTATCAGCAAAAGAGGCAATTTTAAGTTGGAAAAAACCATGTTGTTTAATACCAAAGACTTGTCCGGGTCCGCGAAGCTTAAGATCAGTTTCTGCTAATTGTAGTCCAGACTGGGATTTTTCTAAACTTTTAAGCCGGTTGATAACAGATGATTTGTTAGATTGAGAAAAAAGAAGACAATAGGAAGGTTTCTCTCCCCTGCCGATTCGGCCTCTGAGTTGATGAAGTTGAGCTAAGCCGAAACGGTCAGCGTCTTCAATCATCATAATAGTGGCATTAGGAATATCAATGCCAACTTCAATAACAGAGGTAGAGATTAAGATATGACGAGTTCCCTTTTTAAAAGAATTAATAGCTTTGTTTTTTTCTTTAACTTTCATACGGCCATGAAGTAAGGTAAGTTTTAAGTCAGAAAAGACTTGGGTTAATTTTTCAAATTCAGCAGTGGCGGCTTTAATGTCTTTCATGGTTTCTTTATCTGATTGTTCTATTAAAGGACAAACAATAAAAGCCTGAGACTTGTGTTTTTTTATTTGCTTGTTAATCCAGTGATAAGCTGATAAACGCTTTTCAGGAGGAACTACCCAGGTTTTAATTGGTTTTCTTCCCTGGGGCATTTGATCAATAAAGGAAATATTAAGATCACCATAAAGGGTTAAAGCAATGGTTCTAGGAATAGGAGTGGCAGTCATAGTTAAAAGATGAGGAGTTTTTGAAGCATTAATTAATTTGGCTCGTTGCTGAACGCCAAAGCGATGCTGTTCATCAATAATAACTAGAGCCAGTTTTTGCATATCAAGTTTTCTGAAAAGAAGAGCATGAGTGCCAATGTATAGATCAACCTTCTTTTTAGACTGTTTTTTAGTAGAGCCAGTGACTAATTGAATATTAATATTAGTATTAGTAAAAACAGTTTTTAGAGTTTGATAGTGTTGATTAGCTAGAATTTCCGTAGGAGCCATGAGGGCGGACTGGAAGCCGTTTAAATAAGAGATGTATATGGCAATGGCGGCAACTACGGTTTTGCCTGAACCAACATCACCCTGAAGTAAACGATTCATGGGTTTATCAGTACTAAGATCAGCCAGAATTTCTTTAATAGATTTGTTTTGAGCAGAAGTGAGTTTAAAGGGCAAGCTAGAAATTAGTTGAAGAACTTTATCTTGATTAATATTTAATTGATGAGTTATTTTTTTCTTTTGCCATTGTTGTTTTTTAAGAAGAGTTTCTAGTTGCAAAAGGAAAAGTTCGTCAAATGCCAAACGATTTTTAGCTGGAGAAAGTTGTTGAAGTTTGTCGGGAAAATGAATGTGTTGAAGAGCTGTTTTAAGAGCAATAAGTCTATTTTTTGACTTAATATTTAAAGGCAGATAATCTGGAAGTTTGGGAAGAAGATGTTTAAGAAGAAAATTAAGACGGGAGCGAAGCCATTTAGAAGATAAGCCGGCAGTTTCCGGATAAACAGGAATAATAGCTGAGGTGTGAATGGGTTTTTGATGAGGTTTTAAAATTTCATATTCAGGAGAAAAGAAACTTAAGCGAGAATTAAAAAATTGGATTTTGCCGGAAAAACTAACTTTGAGCTTAGGCTTAAGGGTGTGGGTAATAAAAGGCTGGTTAAACCAAATAGCTTCCATCTCCCCTGTTTTATCCTGAATAACAGCTTTTTGGATTTTTTTACCATGTTTAGTGTAAATATTATTGCAAGTAAGAATAGTGCCTTGAACAGTAATAACTTCTTGTGGAGTAATTTTATTAATAGGAGTTATTTTACTAAAATCTTTATAACGAGAAGGGTAATGATGTAAAAAATCTTCAGCAGTGAAAATATTAAGTTTTTTTAATCTTTTAGCATAAGCAGGGCCGATCATGAAAATATCTTCTACAAGGGTAGATAGAGTTAAAGCAGACATGGATTAAAAAGAGAAAAAGAGTGGTAGTAAAGAACCGGCTAATAAGCTAAGAGTGGCAAAAGCTATAATAATAGTCCAGATTTTGCGCTGTTTTTTAGTTAGTCTCATTTTACTTTGACAAATGTTTTTTTGCCGATTTGTATTTTATCGCCTGACTTGATTGAATGATCAAGATTTTTTATAGTTTTGTTATTTATATCTACAGCCCCCTGAAGAATTAATCTTTTGGCCTGGGAGGTGCTGCCAACAGTTTCACTTATTGTTCCTGCAAGTGTTGATTGCTGAGTTATTTCTGTTGTGTATTCAGGTTTTTGTTGTTGAAATGTTTTTTCAAAATGAGCTTGGGCGATTTTGGCTTTTGCTTGGTCATGAAACTGAGCAGTAATAGTTAAAGCTAATTGTTTTTTGATTTTTATGGGATCAGTCTTATTTGCTTGCAAATCTTTTTTAAGTTGATTGATTTGTTCCATGGGTTTATCAGTAAAAAATTCAAAATATGAAGGCATAAGTTGGTCCTGAGTTTTCATAAGTTTGCCGAACATATCTTCAGGTGAATCAGTCAGCCAGATACAATTATTAGATGTTTTAGACATTTTTTTATTATCAGTACCCATGATCATTTTGCCGGTTAAAACAAATTTTTCTTTATTATTCATTTTTCTTTGCAGTTCTCTGCCAATAAGCATGTTAAAGGTTTGATCAGTGCCGCCAAGTTGAAGATCAACATCCATGTGAACAGCATCATAACCTTGAAGTAAAGGATAAAGAGTTTCATGAAACCAAACAGTATCACCTTTTTTTAAACGTTCTTGGAAAGAATCGCGTTTAAATAGTTGAACTGCGCTGATGTTGGAGCCGATTTTAATAATATCTTGAAGGGTTAGTTTAGTTAACCAGTCTCCATTGGCCATGGTTTTTACATTAGGCATTGAAAAATCTAGAATAGAAGAAATTTGTTTTTTCCAAGACTGCATGTTTTTTTTAACTTCTTGGTAAGTAATTAATTTTCTTCCCTTAGCTCTTTCAGAGGGGTCCCCTACTAAAGTGGTGCCAGTACCAAAGAGGAAAATGACTTCATGACCAAGATTAGCAAATTGCTGAAGTTTTCTAATCATAACTGTGTGGCCAAGATGTAAGCTGGTGGCAGTAGGATCAACGCCTAGATATAGGCGGATTTTCTTTTTTTCCATTAGCTTTTTTAAGCTTTCTTTTGAAGGCAAAACTTTATCAACGGCTCTGGTTAAAACTTCATCAATGGTCATAAATTGATTATACGCGTTGATTAGATTTTTTGGCAATGGTTTGATAAACTCTATATATGACCAACTGGAAACGTGTTTGGCGCAAGCGAGCATTAAAATTAAAAGATTTTTCTAGGAAGTATAAAGTCAGAAACAGAGCGGATTTAATTAGGCTGTTGACAGTGATTGGCTTTTTTGGAGTATTGGCAGGGAGTTTACTAATGGTAATTTTATTTGCCTGGTATTCTAAGGATTTACCTAAGCCGGATAAAATAGTCAGAAGAGAAGGATTTGCTACTAAGATATATGATCGTGAAGAAGAGTTGTTGTACGATGTATTTGCTGATCAAAGAAGAACGCCAGTGGAATTTGATGAGATTCCAGAAGCATTAAAGCAAGCAACAGTAGCTATTGAAGACAAGAATTTCTATAAACACAAAGGATTTGATCCAATGGGTTGGGTGAGAGCTGGTTTTAATACAATATTTAGAGCCAGAAGATTAGCAGGAGGATCAACTTTAACCCAGCAATTAGTTAAAAATGTTTTATTAACTTCTCAAAGAGCAATTTCCAGAAAAATTAAAGAATTTGTTTTGTCAGTGCAGATTGAGAAAAAATATACTAAGGATGAGATTTTAAGAATGTATTTGAATGAATCCCCTTATGGAGGAACGGCTTGGGGGGTGCAGGCAGCAGCAGAAACATATTTTGGCAAAGATGTTCATGAACTTAATTTAATTGAGTCAGCTATGTTAGCAGGATTGCCTCAAGCTCCAAGCAGATACTCCCCTTTTATTGGCGGTGATGCATACAAGCAGAGGACTACGGATGTGTTAAGAAGAATGAGGGAAGATAAATATATTAGCAAAGATGAGGAAAAGCAGGCTTTAAAAGATTTGGAAAAATTAGAATTTGTACCTGAAGGAGCCAGTTTTAGAGCGCCTCATTTTGTGATGTATGTAAAACAGCAATTGATTGATATTTATGGAGAAAAGATGGTGGAACAGGGAGGATTAAGAGTAACCACTACTTTGGATTGGGAGATTCAGCAAGAGGCGCAGAAAATTGTGACAGATCAGATAGCCAGAGTGGAAAATCTGCATATTACTAATGGAGCAGCTATGGTGATTGACCCAATGAATGGAGAGATTTTAGCTATGGTGGGGTCCAAGAATTATAGTGCTGAAGATTATGATGGTAAGGTGAATGTAACTTTATCTTTAAGGCAGCCGGGCTCTTCAATTAAGCCAGTAAATTATTTAACAGCTTTTAAACAGGGATATACAGCTTCGTCAATGATAGTAGATGCAATAACTGAATTTCCCGGAGGAGTTAATATACCGGTATATAGGCCAAGGAATTATGATGGTAAATATCATGGTCCGGTTGATTTAAGACGAGCTTTAGCAAGTTCTTTAAATGTGCCGGCAGTGAAACTTCTGCAATTAGTAGGAGTGAAAAACATGTTAAAAACTGCTTATGAAATGGGTTTTACCAGTTTAGAACCAACAAGAGCCAATGTTAATAGATTTGGTTTGTCTTTAACTTTAGGAGGTGGAGAAATACGCTTGATTGATATGGCGGCAGCTTATAGTGTTTTTGCTAATGGAGGCTTAAAAGTAGAGCCAATAAGTATTTTAAAAGTGGAAGATTCTAAAGGTAAAGTATTGGATGAATATAAGGCAATGAAGCCTCAAAGAGTAATTTCTGAAGAAGAAGCATTTTTGATTTCTGATATTTTGGCGGATAATAATGCGCGATTATTAACTTTTGGAGCCAATAGTTTACTGAATATTCCTGGTCATGAAGTGTCAGTAAAAACAGGAACAACTGATGATATGAGAGATAACTGGGCAGTGGGTTGGACACCAGCAGGAATTACAGCAGTATGGGTGGGAAATAATGATAATACGCCGATGAAAAAAGTGGCTTCAGGTATTTCCGGAGCCACACCGATTTGGAGAAGAATAATGATGAAAGTACTAGAGACAAGAAAAGCAAAAGCTTTAGCTATGCCTAAAGGAATAATACAAATGGAAGTAGATAAAATATCTGGATTAGCCAGTCATCATGGATTTTCTTCAAAAAAAGAATATTTTATTAAAGGAACAGAGCCAGTTGGAGAAGATTTAATTCATCCAATGATGAAAGTATGTAAAGGTCAACCTGATAAAGAAGCACCAGAAACTAGAATAGCCAGAGGTGATTATGATGAAAAAGAATATATTGTGTTAACAGCAGATGATCCGGCTGGCGGAGGGAGGAATAGATGGCAGGAAGGGATTGATGCCTGGATAGGAGGGCAAAGTGACAGCAGATACAATTATCCAAAAGAATATTGCAGTGATGAAGCTAATGAAGTGGTAGTACAGATTACAGAACCTGATGATAAAGAGCAGATTAATTCTAATTCAGTAACTATTAAGGCTAAAGTAACTGCCAGAAGATCAGTAGATAAAGTATTTTTCTATGCTGATGGTAATGAGAAAAAAGCATTAACAGATAAGCCTTATGAGGTAACTATTAGTCTAAATAATGGGCCACATACTATAAAAGTCAGAGCTGAAGATAATGAAGGTAATGCTGGAGATAGTGAAATTAGAATTGGGGTAAATACAGCTTGGGATTATGAAGAACCAGAGCCATCGCCATTGCCATCACCATCCCCTTCCCCTGTTGTATCACCAGAACCATCACCAACTTCAAGTCTTTAAGCGAGAAAGATGATTTTATAATTTAAAGTTTTAATTTTAATGTAAGGTAATTATTCTAGGTTGGAATTTTAGTTTGTCATAAGGGGTTGTGGTATCTTTTTAATCTCGATCGATCTTTTAAAATCCTGGAGCCGGAAAAAGCTTAGTGTTGGTTGCAAAGTTTTGGTAAATTTTCCTGAATCTTTATGCCCACTAAGTAGTGATGGTGTGTTGTTCGTTAAGTCTATACTTTATATAAATTTGATATTAATAGTCTATAATAGGGTCATAAATATATTGATATTACAACATTATTAAGAAAATTATGAAATTGCCTACAGAACTCAAAGAAATTATTCAAAGTTCCAATATAAATTTTTTACTTGGATCAGGAGTTTCTAAGCCTTTCCTACCAACATTATTCGGCATTGAGGAAAACATAAATAAGTCTATTAAAGAAGGTGACTTAAAAGGTCAGGTGAAAGGATATAAGGAATATCTTGAAAAAGTGATGTTGCCAAACAAGTTAATTGTCTTAAATGATTTTAAATCACATAAAAATTTTAAATGGAATAGTAATTCAAAAAAATGGAGAAAAAGAACAGAACTTCAATCAAAAAAGGCGCTTCATAAGACAATGATGTCTTACTCACGTTTTTTTCAGGCAATAACAAAACTTATTTTAGAGAGGAAAACTAGAATATTAAGTAAGCAAGTAAATATATTTACAACAAACATAGATGTTTTTATGGAAACAGTCCTTGAAAAGTTGCAGTTTGATTATAATGATGGGTTTTCGGGAAGATTAAATCCGACATTTTCATTATCAAATTTAAAAAAATCGGTTCTTCAGAGAAGCCTACATTTTGACTATAAATCAGAAATACCTATTTATAATATATACAAAATTCATGGATCTTTAACTTGGAAATACAAAAGAAAAGACGATGTAATTCTTTCACCAAAATTGAATCATTTCAACAACACGCTATTAAGTAGAACGGGTGATTCATTTATTGAAAAATATAAGAACAATATCCTTGTAGTCAACCCAGAAAATGCGAAATTTTCTGAGACTGTATTAAATATGTACTATTACGAACTACTTAGGTCATACTCTAGTGAACTTGAAAGAGAAAATTCTGTTTTGTTTGTAATAGGATTTTCTATGGAGGACAAACATGTAAGAACGATAACGCAAAGAGCAGCAAATGAAAATCCAACATTAAAAATATATATATTTTCTCATTCAAAAGATGGTAAGACAGATATGGAGAAAAAAATGCAAATAAAAAATTTTCCAAATATAGAAATAATTTCTCCAGTATATCGAGGAAGCAAGAACGCATACAAGTATGATTTAGAAACAATTACTAAAAAAATATTCGAGAAAATTAATTATAAAAAAATAGATGAAAAAAAATAGTGATGTACAAAAATCCATAGTACAAGAATCTATTTTTATAGTGGGATATGTTTCTTCAGTTGAGGGAAGAAGAGTTAAAATAAGAGTAAATAAAAATAAAAACGCTTCCCATATTTTGTATAACGGAAAGGTGTTAAAAAACATATCTGTTGGAGGCTTTGTAAAAATAACAAAAGGTTTTGTTGAGATAATAGGAAAAGTAGAGGGAGAGTATACAGAAAAAGAAAAAGTTTTTAATGATGAATATGCTAAAGAAGAAAGTAAAATTGTTAGATATTTAGACGTTTCTTTATTCGGGCATTTTGATGGAGATAGATTCGAGCAGGGTATAAAAGAAATGCCATTAATTGATAACGAATGTTATCTATTAGATAAAAACGAGTTTAATCATCTTCATCAATTTTATGAAAAAATATATATTAAAAAACTTAAACTATATAAATCAGATGAAGTTACTGTCGATATCGGTACATTAACTGAAGAGCCATCTCAGGAGATAAGAGTCAGTGCTAATAAATTGTTTGCCAGCCACATAGGTATTTTTGGCAATACGGGAAGCGGAAAATCAAATACACTTGCTAAAATCTATCATGAACTTTTTACACAAATGAAAAGTGACAACTTTAGGAAGAATTCAAAATTCCTAATAATAGATTTTAATGGAGAATATTGTAAGGAAGTGCATGGTGGCGAAAAGGATGAAATTATTACAGAAGGTAAAAAGGCCTATTTTCTCAATACGAGGAAAATATCTACTGATATCCAAAATAGCGAGAAAATTCCATTAAATGAAAATGATTTAATTGATATTGAATTAATATCAATTCTTGCAAATGCGACAGATAAAACACAAAAGCCTTTTATACGTAGAACTATAGATTTCTATAAGAAGGTGAATACATCAGTAAATAATAGAGGGCAAGTTGACTCATTAGAATATTTTAAGAACATCTTAAGGAAGCGATTAAAATTAATTTTCCTAATGTCTATAAAAGATAAGTCGGATACTCTTCTAGATTATATGAAGCAAATATTAAATGCTTTAGATGAAGATAATGATTATGACTGGAGTAATAGATATAGTTATTACTTTTTAATATCTCAAGGGCATTCAAATGGACGAATAACTATAGACCAAATTCAGCAGACAAGCCTATATAGGAAAATTGATCAATATATTTTCCCAGAAAATGCAATAACAAAACTTATTCATTTTCTATACGTACAATTAGTGTTTGATGTATATAATGATAAAGCTCAAAATGAACATATTGCTCCAGCAGTTAACAAATTAAAAAGTAAGCAAAAAGATATTGAGAAAGTATTGGATACAGAAAATGAACGAAAAATTTTTCCTCAAAATACCAATTTAGTAATTATTAATTTAAGAAACGCAAACCTAGAAATAAAGAAAACCTTACCCTTGATTATTGCAAAAAAGCTTTACGACGAACATAAAAATGATTTTAAAAAGAAATCATTGCATATCATCATTGACGAAGCTCACAACATTTTGTCTAGTTCGTCAGAAAGAGAAAGTGAAACATGGAAAGACTATAGATTAGAAACATTTGAAGAAATCATAAAAGAGGGGAGGAAATTTAATACTTTTTTAACAATTGCTAGTCAAAGACCATATGATATTTCTCCAACAATAATTTCTCAACTTCACAATTATTTTATTCATAGGCTAATCAATAATTATGATATCAAGGCAATTGAAAAAACTGTAGCTTATCTAGATAAATTATCGTTTGAATCAATACCAATTCTATCAGTAGGAAGCTGCTTCTTTGCTGGGTTGGCTTCGAATATCCCAATAAAAGTAAGTATTAAGTTGCTAGATAAAAAAAATCAACCTGATAGTGGAACTATTACACTTGAAGAAATTTGGTAAGACAAGTTATGATATGATTTTTGTTAATGAAGTATCTATACAATAGGTTTTATCCTGCAGCTTATATTTAAAGGAGCGTATGTATAATCTTTTTGTTTCATCTAATGAAGAGTCTTGGGAAGGTGAGCCATTTTTTCTTGAAATTGATCGTTGTGTTCGTGAATACACTGATACAGAAATTACAGAAAAATATGGAAAACTTCGACAATTTGATATCAGTAAAATTTTAAGATTTTCTTGTATTTTTGCATATGAATCTGGGTGTAAAAAGAATCCAAAATTTGGTTTAATTCGTGAAATAGTCAAAAGACAAGGAAAAGTTAAAATAAGTTATGAAATTATTGAGTTAGATAAATTTTTAACTTATTCTGACATTTTGGAAATGTTATTTGATCTTGATATTTCTGACTATGAAATGAATAGAACTCATTGGGCAATTAAGAATGTTAATTTATCAAAAGAATTGATTGCTAAAAAGATAAAATTACCATCGTGGATTGTTAGAGATTCAAAATCAGTTAATATAACAATACATCAGTTTGAAGTTTCATTATCATTTCCTGGTGAAATTAGAGATGAAGTTGAGAAAATTGCTGTAGAATTAGAGCAGAAAATTGGTCCAAATTCATATTTTTACGACAATAACTATAAAGCTCAATTGGCTCGACCTTCCTTAGATATTCTTCTTCAAGATATTTATAAAAAAAGATCAAAACTGATTGTTGTATTTCTATGTAAAAAATACCAGGAGAAAGAATGGTGTGGTGTTGAGTTTCGTGCAATTAAAGAAATAATTATGGAACGTAAAAATGAAAAGATTATGTATATCAAAATGGATGATGGAAATGTAAGGGGAGTGTTTAAAACAGATGGTTATATTGATGGACGTACTCACACTCCAAAAAAAATAGCTGAGTTTATTAAGAAACGTATTGATTTGCTTTCATAAATATTATGCCAATAATTAGATGTTGAAATTTATCTCTAATTAGAAAATGAAAAAACAAGTTAATATATCAAACTATATCATAGCGTCTTTTTTATATTGTTTCATTTGTTTTAGATATAATGACAACAAGGTTTTAAGCAGACTTACTTAAGACAACAAAATCGCTACTTCAACTTCCCTACTAGTCTAGTTTTGAATTTTTGCTTTAGATTATTTACGACTTTTTTTCTAATAGGAGCAATAGCTTTATCAGTTAATGGTTTGGTTTGTGATTGATAGATAATATTAAAAGTATAGTTTTGCTGATAGGTTTTAGTTAAAACTACTTTATTAATTAATTTATGAGTGTTTTTAATAACTTGAATAACTGGGCCTAAATAGGTTTTTTGAGGTAAAGTAAAAGTAAGATCTTCAATAATAGGTGGATGAGTAGAAAGATGAGGATAGTGATATTCAGATGAAGCCTTTTTAATTAATTCTGAGATATTTAAAGTTAAAGTCCAGACTTGTTTGTTTTTGGTTTGACCAATAATACCAACGGGCTTGGTGTTTAGAAAAATTTGAGCTTGATTGGAAGGATGAAGAGCAGGATGAAGAGTTTTAGTTGGTTTGATGTTAAGGGTTAAGCCAATAGAAGAAGCTAAAAATTTCAATTGGCCTTTTAGTTGAGGATATTTTACAGTAGTTGAAACAAGACCAAGTTCTAAAGGTTGATGAGGAAGTTTGTTTTTTGAATTCGATTTATGAAATACAGTGCCTAGTTCAAAAATATTAATTTTCTGAGTGTGCTTAAGATTGCTGGTTACAAATGGAAGTAAAGTTTCAATAATAGTAGTACGCATGTACTCATAATCTTCAGATGTAGGATGAAGAACCTTAAGATGAGTTTTTGGATTTAAATTAAGAGATTGAATTTGTTGTTTACTTATTAAAGTAGAAGCATAGGTTTCAGTATAGCCAAGAGAGGCAACAATATTTTTTATTGTTCTAAGCCAGTTTTTCTTTAAAGCAGTTTCATTTACAGGTATGATACCTGAAGGTAGAGTGTGGGGTAATTTATTATAGCCATAGAGTCTGATGACTTCTTCAATTAAATCAACAGTGGTTTTAAGATCTCTGCGCCAAGCAGGAGGTTGATAATTAGAACCAGTTTTCTTTATACCCAGTGATTTAAAATATTGATTAATTTTAGCTTGAGAAATATCAATGCCAATTCTTTTGGTGATTTGATCTTGATTAAGAGAAATAGCTGGAGGTTTCCAAGAAGATTTTACAGTTATTAATTTAGTAGATTGTTTTCCTTTAGTTTCTTTTTCCAGTAATTTAATGACGCGTTTAGCTACTATTTCTGTTTGAGTTAAATCTAGTTGTTTTTCTGATCTAGTGCTGGAGTCAGATCGAAGCTTTAAAAGTTTGCTAGCCCGTCTGATGAGTATAGGATTATCAATGGCTACTAAAAGAAACACTCTTTTTGTGTTGGTGGTAATTTCAGTATTAAGGCCGCCCATTATTCCAGGAACATCAATGATTTTTTCCTGATCTTCAATAATAATTTCCCCGCCCATAAGTTGGCGTTTTTTATGATCAAGAGTAATGATTGTTTCTTTTGATTTTGCAAGCCTTAGGCTAAGGTCACCCTTGATTTTATCAGCATCAAAAGTGTGCATTAATTGAGCATGTTCCCAAAGCATAAGATTAGTAATGTCAACAACATTGTTAACTGGTCTAAGCCCAGCAAGAGTCAAGAGTTTTTGGATTGAATGACTGGAAGGCTTAACAGTAGTGTTGGATATTTCTACAGCTGAATAAGTAGGACAGAGGGTTTTATCAGTAATTTTAAGATTAATAGGTTTGGCTGATAATGATTTAATTTGAGGAATTTTTGGAGGAGTAAATTTTTTGTTGAAAACAGTGGCAGCTTCTCTGGCTAGACCAATAATGCTTAAAGTATCCGGACGATTAGAAGTGATTTCAAATTCATAGACTACTTCCCCATTGATTTTATGAATAGCTTCAACTTTATTGCCAGCAAAAGTCATTTTTTCAGCAAAAGCTTTATCTGTTATTCCAGATAAGTCAACATATTTCTGAAGCCAAATTTTAGGTGTGTTCATAGTTTAAAAAGCGGAGATTACCGCCATAAAGATCACGAATATCAGTGATATTGTATTTGAGCATGGCTAAACGATCTGCGCCCATGCCAAAAGCCCAACCTTGATATTTTTTAGAATTGATATGGCAATTTTCTAAAACTTGAGGATGAACCATACCGCAGCCAAGAATTTCCAGCCACTTGTTTGTTTTATCTTGAACTTCAACTTCTAAACTAGGTTCAGTATAGGGAAAATGATGGCCGTAAAAACGAACTTTTCTTTGTTGGCCAAATAATTGTTTGGCCGTGTGTTCCAGCATACCTAAAAGATCAGTTAAAGTAGTTTTGTCATCAACTATTAGTCCCTCTATCTGATAAAAGCTAGGAAGATGAGTGGCATCAATAGTATCGCGGCGATAAACGCGGCCGGGGGAAATGATGCGGATTGGAGGTTTATGCTGTTGCATATAGCGAATTTGGACAGAACTAGTATGAACACGAAGAAGCTGTTTATCGTCAAAATAGTAAGTTTCCTGAGTGTCACGGCTAGGATGATCTGGTCCAAGAAGAAGTTTTTGGAAATTGATTTCATCCCATTCAATCTCCGGTCCTGAAGCAATAGTAAAACCAAAGCGGGAGAAAATATCTTCAACCTGATTGATGATTTTAGTTATGGGATGAAGATTGCCGAGTTGAGGTAATTGAGGAGGTTGAGTAGGATCAAAAAATTCTTTTTTAATAGTGGTTTTGGACAGTTGTTGATGTTTGCTGGAAATAGCTTGAGTAATAGCGGTTTTTACATCATTGCCTAGTCTACCAATGTTGGCTTTTTCCTGATCTTCAAGTTTAAGAATTCCTTTTAAAATAGTATTAACAGTGCCTTTACGGCCAAGATATTGGATTCTAAGTCTTTCCAGTTCTTTTTTGTCAGGAGTTTGATGGATGAGGGCTAATGCCTGATTTTTAAGATTTAATAATTTGTTTCTCATATTAGTAGAATAGCAGAAAAAAACCTCCTTTGCAGGAGGCTAGCTTTGCAAAAAGTTTTCCTCCTTAGTTGACTTTTTTAAAGATGTTTTGGAAAACTTTAGGGTGATTAACTGCCAGATCGGCTAAGATTTTACGATTAAGTTCAATTTTATTATCTTTTAAAGCTTTAATAAACCGGCTGTAAGTTAAGTCAGTATCTGATAAAGCGGCTTTAATTCTTTGAATCCAAAGAGTGCGAAAATTGCGTTTTCTTAATTTGCGGCCATGATAAGCATATTGGCCAGCATGTAAAGAAGCTTCTTTAGCGACCCGGAAGAGTCGGGATTTAGTCATGCGGTAGCCTTTGGTAAGCTTTAAGACTTTTTTATGGCGTTTTTTTCTAACGATGCCTGTTTTAACTCTCATATTATTTCCCCAGCATTTTTTTAATTTTTAGCCATTCTAGTAGTAATTTGTTTAGGCACTTTACCTCGACGAGCATTTCTTTTAGAGCGATTAGCTTTTAAATGGCGATTTTGAGCTCCCCGACGCATGACTTTACCGGTTTTAGTAATTTTAAATCTTTTGCTGACAGATTTTCTGGTTTTTTGTTTAACTGTTTTATTTTTTTTCATTTTTATTCTTTTTATCCTTTTTTTCTGGCAAGACTTTTTTTGATTGTTTAAGTGGAGCCATAGTAATCCAGAGAAGTTTACCTTGAAGCTTTGGTTCAGATTGCTGAGTGCCGAATTCAGCTAATTGTTTAACAGCTTTTTTTAATAACTCAAAGCCAAATTCTTTTCTGGTTATTTGTCTACCGGTGAATTTTACAGTCATTTTAATCTTATGTCCATCAGTTAAAAATTCTTTGCTTCTGTCGATTCTGGTAGCAAAATCTCCTTGAGCAATAAAAGGAGTGAGGCGAATTTCTTTTTGACCTTGAGTTTTATCTTTTTTCTTGCCTTCTTTTAGCTTTTGCTGTTCCTGATATTTGAATTTATTAAAGTCAATGATTTTAGCCACAGGAGGCTTGGCTTTTTCAGCTACTAAAATTAGATCAAGATTAGCTTGACGAGCCTTGAATATAGCTTCGTCACGAGACATAACTCCGACTTGTTTGTTGTCAGGTCCAATGATGCGTAGCTCATCTGCTTGGATATATTGATTGATTTTATAGAATTTTTTCATATTTCCTTCTAAGAATGGGTATTTTATCAGTCAATGGTTTTTTCTTCAACCTGTTTAGTGATTTGGGATATAAACTTGGTTAAGGACATAGTGCCTAGATTGCCTTTAGATCTTTGCCTAACAGATACAGTTTTGGCTTTGGTTTCTTTTTCTCCTAAGATGAGTAGATAAGGAATTTTTTGCATTTCTGCGTCTCTAATTTTAGCTTGCATGGATTCAGGGCGATCATCTAGTTCAACCCGGATATTTTTTTCTTCAAGAGATTGTTTAACTTTTTGAGCATAAGCTAGTTGCTTGTCAGAGATGGGAATAAGGGAAATCTGAACTGGAGCCAGCCAAACAGGAAAAGCGCCAGCATAGTGTTCGATTAAAAAGCCAATGGATCTTTCCATGGCGCCAACAGAAGAACGGTGGATGACAATTGGTTGTTCATCCTGGCCTTTTTCATTGGTATAAGCGAGCTTGAAGCGTTGAGGCAGACAAAAATCGTATTGAACAGTGAAGGCAGTGTCTTCTTTACCAGAAATGTTTTTCATCTGGATATCAATTTTAGGTCCATAAAAAGCGGCTTCATCTTGGGCTTCAAAGAAAGGAGCTTGTCTTTTTTCCAAAACTTGCTTTAAAAGATTTTCACCATATTGCCATTCTTTGGGATCATCGAAGTATTTTTGTTTATCATTTCTACTTCCAAGAGATAAGCGATAGCGGTAATCTTGACCTTTTTTAAAACCAAAAACTGAAGCGATTGACTCAATTAGATTAAGGACATTATTGATTTCTTTATCGGCTTGTTGTTTTTTAACAAAGATATGAGAATCAGCTAAACAGAACTTACGAACTCGGATTAAGCCAGTTAATTCACCGGATTTTTCATATCGGTATTGGGAAGCGAATTCGGCATAGCGGATAGGTAAATCTCGATAACTTCTGGGTTGACTGAGGTAGAGAGCAAAGTGGTGAGGACAGGTCATCGGTCTTAAAATTAGCTCTTCTTCATCGACTTTCATGGGTGGATACATAGTATCTTTGTAGTAAGGATAGTGGCCAGATTTTCGGTAAAGATCAGTCTTGGCTAGACTGGGAGTCTGGACGTGCTGATAGCCTTGTTTGATTTCCTCGTCAGTAACAAAGCGTTCAATTTGACGCCAGATGGTGGCACCCTTGGCAGTAAAAAGAGGTAAGCCTTTACCAACTAGATCAGAAAAGGTAAATAGCTCTAGTTCTTTGCCTAATTTACGATGATCTCTTTTTTTTGCTTCCTGAAGAAGTTGTAAATATTGTTTTAATTCCTTTTGGGAATAAAAAGCAGTGCCATAAATACGGGTGAGCATTTTATTTTTTTCACTCCCTCGCCAATAAGCACCAGCAACAGATAATAATTTGAAAACTTTAATTTCTCCAGTGGATTTTAAATGAGGGCCAGTACAAATATCTGTGAATTTGTCTCCGGTGTGGAAAATAACAGCTGGTTCTTTTTTTTCTTTAATTTCATCCAGCCATTCTTGTTTGTATTCATTTCCTTTGAATAATCCCCTAGCCTTTTCAACTGATAAAACCTCTTTTTTAAAAGGCAAGTTCTGAGCAATAATTTTATGCATGGCTGTTTCAATTTTTTTAAAGTCAGCTTCAGAAATTTTTTCAGGATAGTCAAAGTCAAAGTAAAAGCCGTCGTCAGTGGCTGGTCCCATAGCCATTTTTAGTTTTTTGCCATAAAGATTAATCATAGCCTGAGTTAAGACATGTTCAGTGCTATGACGGAGAGTTTCTAATGATTTGGAAGTTTTGTTCATAATTTAATTATATACTGATATGTTGTGGAGCCGTGGGGACTTGAACCTCAGACCTCTCGCATGTCAAGCGAGCGCTCTAGCCAACTGAGCTACGGCTCCTTTTAGGATTAATTACATATTGTATCATTTCTTCTGAGATTGCCAATATTCTTCGCTGAAGATTTATATCAAAATAGTTAACAGCGCATACTCCTTTATATTCTGAGTATGTTTTTTTATTTAATGTTCTTTTATCAAATTGAGTTTTGTGAAATTGTTTTTTAGGAACTTTAAGTAGTTTTGACCAATAATTAATTAATGTTTTTGAATTTTGATCAGCTCTAGCATAAATTGCTATTCTAATTTTTTTTTCTTGGACATTGTAGATTTTTCGTAAAATGGTAATAAATAGAAGTGCTATTTGAGGATTTGAACTTCCTAAAGCTAATCTTCCAGTAACTTTAAAGCCATCTCCTAAGTAAAGACCTGCTAGAAATAACTCCAAGGCTTTTTTATTGATATTTAGGGAATTTATAAAATCCTTAACTTCAATCTCTATTTTACTAATTCTATTTTTCCTTGCTTTTTTATGGGAAATTGAAGCGTGTTTTCTAGCCTTAATTAATCCTTTTTTCCAATTTTGATGAAGTTTTTCTTTTTGAGGTTGTGTTAGTTTTATATTCTTTAACCATAAGCTTAAAGTTGATTTTGGAATATTAAGACTTTTTCTAATATAGTTATGACTTTTTCCGTTTTTTCTTAGTTTAATAGCCTGAAGTTTTAGTTGGTTTAGTTTTTTCATTGAACTACAGAGATATTCTTTATATATACTATATACAGTAGTTTATATAAAATCAATGTAGCGCTCTAGCCAGCTGAGCTAACCGCCCAATAAATATATTTTAACAGATATTAATTGTTTGAGGGAAGATATATAAAGAAAAGAGTCTTTTTTTTATATAAGACTAGATAATTATTATAGTATTATGGAAGAAAACTTAGGATTTGTTTTTTTTAACTGTCACTGCTAGTTGCAGGAGGAAGCTTTTTCTCTGGCTCGGGAGCTTTTGCTTTATCTAATACAATTTCTGATTTATCTACAGGAGCTTCTTTTGCTTTGGGTACATGAGTTGCTGCAGGTACAACTTTAATAGGTTTAACTTTATCAAAAGCGTGTTTTCCTATTATTGTTTTATCTTCTTGCATAATTCCCCCTTTTTAAATAATTATTTATTTTATATATAAGAAAATAATAACTGATATTAATATATTTGACAAGGATAATAATTGATATTTTTTCTACTTTTTGTGAAGATTAAATTTACCCAGCCTGAGTGGACATGTATCTTTCCTGAGATAATGTGAATTTAGTGCCGTGCTTTTTGGCTTTTTGCCAATAACCTTTTCTTTGATTTGATCTGCTGTTAAACATTTGCAGCCAACTGCGTGATTCAGATACTTTTTTTCTAGCTAATTTAATTAAACTAAGTAATCTTTCAAAAAAGTTTTTGTGATATTTACCTGGGTTAACAATAGCTTGAAAAGAAGTTTTTTCCACTTCTTTCATTAAGCCAATTTGATCTTTAGCTAATTCTTTAATTTGAGTTTGAATAGTTTCTATTTGGACTTTAGTTTCCTGTTGTTGTCTGGAGAAAATAATTGTTTCTTCTCTTTTAATAGATTCAAATCTGGTTCTTTCCTGTTGCCTGATTTGTCTTTCTCTGCTTTTTAACAAAGCCTCTATATTTTGCTGAGGCATTGGTTGTTGATCAGTTTGACTAGCTTGACCTTTAGTTAAGACATCAAGAGCATTTTTACCAGTGCCAGCTATTACATCTTTGGCAAAAGATTTTACAGTGGAGCGACCAATATCTTTAAAAGCCTCAATAAAATTTTGAGGTGTTTGAGTGTTTTTCTTTTTGTTTTTTGGTTTGAATGGATCTAGTTGTTGATTCATGTTTTCTAAATCGTTGGTTAATTTAACCCATTTTACTATAAGCTTAAGAGGTAGTCAATAGTTTTTCTTTTTCTGATAACTGAGGTAATATAGGCTCTTTCTGAAGGAGAATTTAATTTTTGCTTTAAAGCTTCATCTTTAGTGGTATTAATCATGTCATCTACTTCTTTTTTATCTATTTCAAGCTTGCGATCATCAGCTATAGCTTGAAGAATTAACTCCATTTTTAAAGTTTTCTGAGCACTTTGATAATAATCTTGTTTTAACTGATCAACTGTTTTATTAATAGATTGAGCATATTGATCAATAGTTAAACCTAATTTTTGGGCTTCCTGAAGAAGCTTGGAAAGCATTTTATCTTTTTCTGAGTCAATAAGAATATCAGCTAATTCTACAGAGGTAGATTTAAGTAAAGCTTGAATAATAAGATTCATTTTTTGAGTGGAATTTTCCTGTTTTTGTTTATCTATTTTAGTTGGACTGCCTTTGGCCGGAGTCCAGATTTTTTCTTTAGCTAAAATACCTTTAACAGTTTTTTTATAATCACCCAATTTAACTTGAGGTAATTCGCAAGCTGTAGCTTTAAACTGCCAAGGTTGGTTTTCTTCTGCTTTAATTATTTGAATTTTAGGAGATATAGCTGGTTTTAACTGATGTTGAACAATAGCTTGAGTATATGATTGAGGTAAAAGTTGATTAACTACTTGACCGTAAAGTTTACTTTTGTCAGTATTCTGCTCAATAACATTAAGAGGAGCTTGACCTTTTCTAAAACCTTTAATTTCAGCATCTTTAGCTAATTGTTTAAGGGTTTTCTGATATTGTTTTTTTACTTTATTCCAAGCAATAGAGAATTCTAGTTCAAAGGTTTTTTTAGGCAGCCAGGTTAATTTGGCTGTAAAAACATCTTTTTTAGCTGATTTAACAGGCTTTTTACTTTTGGTTTTGGATGTTTTTTTTGTTTTTGGCATAAACGAGATTATATCATAAAGTTTTAAGTTATTGGCAGAATAGGTAATTGATTAAGAACACTGTCAATGGCTGTGGTTTTGAAAAGAGTGAAAGAGATAATTAAAATGACTATACCTAGAATAATATGAATATTTTTAGTGGCTGCCATAGGTTTGATGAGTAAGCTAAAACCATAGATAGAGTCAATAAATAGATGAGAGGAGACAATAATGGCTTTTTTAAGAAGAGCTATATATAGTTTTTCAGCATCAATAAGGTCGCCCATAAAAGAAATTTGAGGTAAAACAAAAAGAATTTCTTTAATGGATACATATAGGCCATATAAGGAGAAGAGAATTAGGCTAAGAGCAACGGCTTTTTTAGAGATAAATAGAATTTTTGTTTTTTTAACTTGTGTAATTTTATCTATTTCCGGAAGATGAATAGGTGAAGTTTTGATAGTAACTGGATCTGGTGACATATTTAATTGATATCTTAAAAAATATAATTGGTCAAGTTATTCATATCTTATGGCTTCGATTGGAGGCAGTTTGGCGGCTCGTCTGGCAGGAAAAACTCCAAAGAATATTCCAATAAAACTAGAGACTCCAAAAGCAATAGCCACAGATAGTAGGTTGATAGCGGCAGGGAAGAATTGACGGATTATAAGAACGATTAGAGCGGATAATAACAAACCCATTAAGCCGCCAAAAACAGATAAAATAACTGATTCTGACAAGAATTGATTAAGAATGTCTTTTTCAGTAGCACCAATAGCTCTACGAATACCAACTTCTTTGGTTCGTTCAGTGACAGTGGCGTACATAATATTCATAATGCCAATGCCGCCGACAATAAGAGAAATAGAACCAATAGCAACTAATATGGCATTAACAATACCAAAGATTTGATTAACAGTAGAAAGCATTTCTGTTTGTTCAATAACAGAAAATTCGTCTTCTTCATAGCGTTTTAAAAGAATCTTTTCAGCTTTTTCTTTGACTAGTAAAACATTTTCATCTGAATTAACACCAAGATAGATGGAAAAGAAAGTTTTGTCAGGATTAAGATTGCCAAAGGTGGATTTATAAGGAACAATAGCTGAATTATCTTGTTCATTGTCACCTCTTTTTTCAATAACACCAATAACTTTAAAGCGCTGATTGCTGATTTTAATAGTTTTGCCAATGGCTTTTTCCGGTGATTGGAAGAGTTTTTCAGTGACAGTAAAACCTAAAACAGCAATTTTTCTTTTGCGTTGAATATCAGATTTAGTAAAGGTTTTTCCGGCTAGAAATTCAAAATTCATAAGAGGAAAAAAATCTTCATTAACTCCTTCAACATAGCCGGAAATTTCTTCAAGGTCACTTTTAAGAGTAAGAGATTTGAAAAATAAGGGGACAATATAGTTGGCTTCAGTTATTTTTTGCAGATTTTTAAAATCTTTTTCATCAAATTCAATTCCGCCAAACATGCCGGCACCAAAGTTGGCAGCTCCTCCTTCATCGCTGAACATATTGCCGGGAGAAATCATAACCAAATTGGAACCTAGATTTTCAAATTGTTGTTTTAAATAATTTTTTAAACCTAAGCCAAGAGCAATTAAAAGAACAACGGACATAACTCCAATCATAATTCCCAGAGAGGTTAAAAGAGTTCTGATTTTGTTTCTTTTAAAATTAGCAAAAGAGGTGAATAAAAGATTAGATAAATTGTTTTTAGGTTTCATAGATATTTGTCAGCTATTTGACCGTCTTTAATATATATTTTCTTTTTAGCTCGATCAGCAATATTTTTTTCGTGGGTGACCATGATGATGGTTGTATCAAATTCTTTATGAAGATTTTCAATAAGTTTTAATATTTCCGGACCGGTTTTACTGTCAAGATTGCCGGTGGGTTCATCAGCTAAAACTATTTTAGGATTCATGATTAAAGCTCTGGCGATAGCAGTTCTTTGCTGTTGACCGCCGGAGATTTTATTAGGAAAAAAATCTTTTCTGTCATAAATGCCGAATTTTTTTAATAAATCTTTAGCTTTTTTTTGAGGACTAAAATTAAGTTTTTCTTTAGAATATTTAGTAGGTAAAAGAACATTTTCCAGAATAGTAAATTTGTTGATTAAATTAAATGATTGAAAAACAAAACCAACATATTCATTTCTTAATTTAGATAATTCTTGATCAGGCATTTTAGATATATCTTTATTATTCAAATATATTTTGCCTGAAGTAGGAGTTTCTAAAAGGCCGATAAGATACATTAAAGTAGATTTGCCGCTGCCGGATGAACCTAAGATGCTGATATATTCTTTTTTATGAATTTGCAGAGAGACATTAACAACAGCTTTAACTTCTTCTTCGCCTAAGAAATATGTTTTAGAAGCATTATCAAGTTTGATAATAGGTGGGTTTTTAGTCATTAAAATTTAATTACTTTTTGCTTTTTTTGGAAACAACAATGGTTTGTCCTGAAGTTAAACCTGAAGTAATTTCAATAAAATCTTCGCCAATTAAACCAACAGTAACAGGTTGATCAACTACTTGCTTGTCCTGAACAATTTGAACTTTATCCTGATCATTTTCAATTAAGCTTTGATAAGGAATGGCCAGAACATCTTTTTTCTCAGCTACATTGATAATAACTTCGCCATTCATGCCTAAACGGAATTTTTGTGAGCTATTGTTTTTAAGTTTAAATTCAACTAAATAAACAGTACTGCCTGAAGAATCAGCAGTAGAATTAAAATCAATGCGATTAATAGTAAGAGGAATGGATTCATCCGGATAAGCATCAAGAATTAATTGAGCTGATTGGCTGGCGGAAAGAAAACCAATATCAGCTTCATCTATTTGAGCTTGGAAGATAAGATTGTCAGGATCAGCGATAGTGAAAACAGCTTTAGCGGCAGTAATGTTAATACCAGCAATAGGAACATCAATGTGGGTGACAATACCAGCAATGGGAGTAATAAGGGTGGCAAATTTTAAGGCAATATCGTCAATTTCTACATCTAAAACAGTTTTTTCTAGATCCCATTGGTTTTTTTGCAAAATTCTTTTGAAGGTATCAGTAAGAACAGTGTCTTTATAGGTTTCTCTAATATCTTCTTCAAAATCATTTCTTTCCTTAGAATAGTCACGGAGTTCATTTTGCAGATTCTTTTTTAATTCTCTTTGATCAAGAGAGGCAAGAGCTTGCCATTGGTTAACATAGTCCCCTTTTTTGACTCCTACCCAGGCTAGTTGACCGGCAGTTTGAAATTTTAAATCAACTTGAGTTTCAGAGATGATAATGCCTGAAGCAGTAACTTGTTTGGAAACATCTTGTTTAGAAACAGTGGTGAGTTCATATATTTTTTCAGGCGGCTGAGGAGCAAATTTACGATAAGCAAAAAAAGAGCCAAGCCCGATAACAAGAATGATAAAAAAAGTTAACAGTTTTCTTTGTTTAAGAAAAGAAGTAAAAGCAATGGTTTTTTTACCTAAAGCTTTGAAGAGATTTAAGTTGGTATTTAGTTTTTTTAAAAATTTAAGCATATGTTAAAGCAATCTCAAATTCCCCTATTTAATAGGGTTTTGCTTTATTAAAGCATAAATCCATTATTTCAAAGTTAGGAATATATTTCAACGAGGTAAAAGTAGTTGTATTTGTGCCAGGGGTGGGAGTTGAACCCACACAAGGTTGCCCTCACAGGATCCTAAATCCTGCATGTCTACCAGTTCCATCACCCTGGCCAGTCTATATATATTTTAGCAGAGGATGTCTAAGTTTTTTAGTTCTATTGATAACTTGGCGATGAGTAATTAATTCAAGAGAGTCATTTAAAGGTGTGAGTTTAATATTGCCATACTTGTTTTTAAGAGCAAGTTGAATAAGATGGTCGGCAAAATGAGGATTTTTGGGCAAAAGAGAGCCATGTAAATAGCAGCCAAAAACATTGTTGAAAACAGCACCTTCAGTTTTATCTTGGCCATTGTTGCCAAAGCCAATTTGCACTTTACCTAAAGGTTGAGTATTTCCCTGAAGAAAAGTATTGCCGGAATGGTTTTCAAAACCTACGAGGAGTTTGGAATTCCATTTAACTATAATATTACCGATTTTTCTTTGTTTAGAAGCAATAGTATAGGCATTGAAAATATTAATGCCTGGTAATTTTGGTCCTGTAAAGGGTTGGAAGTATTTACCAAATAACTGATAACTGCCACAGATAGTCAGCATAGGAATCCCCTGGTTTGCGGCTTGATGAATAACCTGCTTATGCTTTAGCAAATCTTTGGCAATAATTAATTGCTGTTGGTCCTGACCGCCGCCGGCAAATAGTAAATCAAAACTATTCTGAGCAAGAGGAGTATTGGGGTGAATGTTAAGAATATTTAATTTAATATTTCTTTTTTTACAGCGGTATTTTAAGGCCTGAATATTGCCATAATCACCATAAATGTTCATTAATCTGGGGTAAAGATGAGCAAGAGTTAAATTCATAGATTAATTAAGATGTTGTTGTTTTAATATTTTTCTAATATTTAACATAGCTGTATAGGTAGGCAGAATGTAAACAGGTTGTGAAGAGGATTTTTTAAGTTGATTTAAAGCTTTTTTAAAAGAGGGGAGAAGAGTAATATATTTTTCATTTAAACCAGCATATTTGAGTCTTAAGGCCATATCATAAGAACGGAGGCCGGTGATAATAACAGGAGATTTGCGGGATTTAAGAAGTTTAAAATTAACATCCCAGAGCCAGGAAACATCTTTGCCATCAGCAGTTAAATCATTGATAGCGATTAATAAAGGTTGAGTTAAAAGATGCTTTTTCTTAGCCAGCATTTCCAGAACAGCATTAAAGCCAGCCGGATTTTTTATTAAAAGCATTTTTGTCTGCTTATTATTAATTTTAAACTCCTCTGCCCTACCAAAGGCTGGCTGAAAATCTTTAACAGCTGTTTGAATAATATCCTGGGGAATGTTTAATGTTTGAGCAATATTAATGGAAGCTAGAAGATTGTATAAATTATATATTCCAGGAAGATGGAATTTAACAGGGAAAGAAGCTTGGTTGTTATATATAGTATATTGGGATTTTTTAGAGGTAGGCTTGAGGATAAGTTGAGGCTTATTGTGTTTAAAAGAGCATTTAGAGCAGTGATAATGGCTGAGGTGAGAAGTAAATATATGGGTGAAGTTAAGAGGAGCAAGACATTTGGGGCAGAATAGGGCATCTGAGCCATGAAGGGGTGTTTGGCGGGTGGATAATTGCTGGGAGAGACTAAAAGAGGAAATATTAGGTTTATGTTTAAAGCTGTGAGAAAGATAGTTTAAAGAAGGATCATCAAGGTTGATAATTAAATGGCTTGATTGAGGTAACTTAGCTACAGCCTGCTGCCAATTAGTTAAAACAGTGTTAATTTCTCCATAGCGGTCCAATTGATCTCTAAATAAATTGGTGAATAAAACTATTTTAGGTTTAAGCTGATTTATAGCTGAAGGAAGAATAGCTTCATCAATTTCCCAGAGAGCCAGATTAGCAGGAAGTTTAGCAAAAATAGAAGACTGATTGATTAAAACAGAAGCAATCCCCCGCAAAAGATTAGAACCGGTTTTGTTGTGAATAAATTTTTTCCCAGCGGTGGTTAAAATATGTGAAGTTAAATGACTGGTAGTGGTTTTACCATTAGTACCGGTAATGATGATAGATTGAAGTTTGTTGGTTTGCTGAAATTTTTTAATTAACTGAGGGTCAATTTTAAGAGCGATTAAACCAGGTAAGGCAGTGCCGCCAATAAAAGGAAAAAGCTTGGATAAACAAGCAATAATTTTTCCTATTAAAAGAGCCAGATAAAAGGAAATTAGACCTGTAATGTGCATACTTGACATATTATAAGGTTCATAGTAATATACTTCATTAGATCCGTCGGTTTGACCTCACCGGGCATACTGATGGATTTTTTTTACCTGTAATACTTTTCAAGCGGATTATTCCATTTCATCAAGAAATTGTTGAACTCCTTTAGCCCAGGAACCCTGAGAAAGAGGTGTATAGACATCCATGATTGATTCAGGAGTGTTTAGACCTTGACCAAAATATTTTTCAGATAAACCTTTGGAAACAGCTTCAATGGCTTGAGGATAAGTATTAAATTTAAGTGTTCCCCGACTATGAATGCCCCAGCCCCAGCAATTGTGAGAATCATCAGGAATTTTTTTACAAAGATTAGACTCTTGTTGGGCAATGGCTACTAGTAGTCGAGGATCAATATTGTATTTTTTAGCAATAACAATCAGGGCATCAGCATGAGGTAATAAAGGTGAATGGTATTTTTCCAGATAGTTTTTAATGATGATAGGAATAGCATCGTTTGATTTAACTGAGATAATAAAAGCGCCGATGGTTTCCGGTAAAACAGCATGAGAAGTAATAGAGTCACTAGTTATGCCAGCTATTTTAGGTCGGGAAGCCCGGGAAGGGAATTTGGAAAGATATTGATAGTAAGATAAACTTAAAGTTAAAGTAATAACAGTAACAGCCATCCAGGAGAAAACAAGAGATATTTTTTTCATAACAATGATAGGTTCAATTTGTCATAAACAAGTGGCAGTGTCAATAGAAGTGTGATAAACTACCTCTGTTACTCCAGCCACGGTGCTGGAACTGGTAGACAGGCATGCTTCAGAAGCGTGTGTTCGTCAGAGCGTGAGAGTTCGAATCTCTCCCGTGGCACTCAGCCGGGGTGCTGGAACTGGTAGACAGGCTACGTTGAGGACGTAGTGAGAGCAATCTCGTGCAGGTTCAACTCCTGTCCTCGGCACAGAAAAGGATATATAATAGTGGTAATTAAGGACTCGTAGCTCAGCTGGTTAGAGCGTTCGGTTTACATCCGAAAGGTCATAGGTTCGATCCCTATCGAGTCCACTCAATATTTAGATAAACTGCAGTGTATTTCCTCGAGAAAAATGATATAATAGAAGTTAGTTAAATTAATAAGTCTGTCGTTGAAGAGGTGTTTGGAAATCAACATTTCTTGGATACAAAGCTTCTATAAGCGTATCACTTGGAAATAGGTTCTCTTGACAGAGAGAATCTATGTTGTTGTCTAAGGAAAAATTAAGAAAAGTATTACTAGATGATTATGTTGACGGGAATTCTGATGATGAAGACCTTCGTTCAGCAACAATAAGGAATAAAAGAAATTCAATTAAGCGTTTTCTTGCTTTTTTAGGAGATAGGCCATTAACTCTTCAAAATTTTAGATTGTGGGGTACACAATTAAAAAAAAGCGGTATTCAACCAATTTCAAGAATACATTATTTGAGAGCAGTAATGACTGCGGTAAGATATCTTTATAGAGAAGATATTATAGATAAAGATTTTACGGATAAGATAAGGTTGCCTAGATTGAGAAACAAGAAGAAGAAGATAGTTTCAAATAGAGTGGCTTTAAAAATTATAGATGCTGGAAGTAAATCAACTGATGGAGATAATTCAAGAAATAAGTTGATAAAAAAAGAAGCAAATCTTGCACTGAGATTTATTTTAAATACAGGATTAAGAAATAGAGAGGCAAGAGATTTAAAGGTAGAAGATATTAGTTTTAAAACAGGTTTTTATTATGTAGATAGTAAGTGTGGTGGTTGGGATGAAATGGCTTTGCCTAAGAATATGATTGGAGAATTAAAGAAGCATATTATTGATAAGAGTGTGGATGATAAACTTTTTCAAGTTACTCCTATTCATCTTAATGAGTGCTTAAAGAGAGGGTGTAAAAAACTCAAGATACCTGTTGAAGTTAGAGTACATACATTAAGGAAAGTTTTTTGTACGACAATGCTTAGGAGTGGTTTATCTATTTACTTAGTAAGCAAATTAGCAAGGCATTCCTCGGTTAAAACAACTGAAAAATATTATATTTATCTTTCATCTGAAGAGCTTAGTCATTCTTTAAATGCATATCATCCTTCGATTAGGATAGATTTAGATCCTAGAGAGTCGTTTAAAAATGCTATGAAAGTATTGAAAGATATAGGAATGCATGAAAATAATAGTTTTAAAATGCTTGTTGATGAAACTAATATGATTTGTAATTTTGGCTATAATTGTGTTAACAAAAAGAAAAGAATTAAGAAAAAAGATATTTTGCTATAAGCCATCGTTCTTGAGTAAAGCTAACGGCTTATAATATTCATGTTTTTATTTATGATTTGTTGATTTTGATTTTACTCTGTTAAAAGTGTCTGTGTCGCATAATGACCAATAAACGACGTAGAATAATTAAGGACTTAAAAATATCAATATTATCTATACTTTAAATTACTATAGGGTATATGTATAAGAAGCTAATAAAAACGCATCTGGAGCGATTAGGTGAGGTTAGAAATAAGATTTTTTATAGATTGTGAGTTGTTATCTATTTGGAATTGGTTAATTGTGAAGATGTCTGCACAAAAGAAGCTTGTTGTTTCTATAGTTACTGATACTTACTTATACTTATAGTTTTTATAATCGCTTCCGCTCTACCCTTCTTGACTATTCCCTCCAATCTTCTCCTAGTTGCCCGATGTGTCTGTCCTGCTATTCAGTTGTTTCTCCTTAGTAGTCTTGCCCCGCTGAGATCTCGTTCAGCCCAAAGGGTACTCTATGTTCGTGTCTTTTTTCTCTTCCCAATTTCGGTATAACTGATCGTGAGTTGGCCAACTGTAAATAAGATTATATTATTTGGAAACCTAAGTATTCTTAGGAAAATCGGCCCGTTGACGGTCTCCTTTTAGTAATTAATACTATGGATAGTTCAAGCCTTACAAATAAAACTTGACTATTATTCAATTGTTAATAGAAACTTATAGTAAATTTTAAAAGGTTGCAACACCAGTTTTGTGTCTAATTAAAAAAGGATTAATATATCAATCTAAATAAGCTAGACAATTACTGAATATTGACTAGTTATTACCAAATTAAGACACCCCCTATTCAAGAATTCTATTTTTAGTTTTAGTCTATATGTACCGATCATCGTTCTTTCTTAAACTAGAAATTAAAAAAGGATTCTATCTATAGTTACTTATACTTATAGATTATTCAGTCGTTGTTTATTTAAACGATAAAACTTCACTTGGAGTTGTTTTGAGAATTTTACCGATTTTAACAACGGTATTTAAAGGTGGATTGGTTTCTCCCCTTTCGATTCTACCCATGTGATTACGGTGTATGCAGACTTTGCTAGCAAGATCCTCCTGCGAGAGTTTTTTACTTTTCCTTAGCTTGGCAATTTTTTCTCCAAACAGTTTACAAGACTTGTACTTTCTCATGTTGTATTTAGCTTAGACTTGGCTTAGAATGGAATCTACAGCGCCTCATGTTGTATTTACTCAAGGGCTATGCCTGATAAAAATAAACAATCTTCAAATGATCCAACAGCGGGAATTATAATATTGGGTATTACGTTCGGTTTAATTATTATTCTTAATCTCTTTTTTAGTGGAGATAAAGATGAACAAGATACTTCTCTTCCCAAACAATCTCCAAAAATTGAGGAGCAATCGACTTTAAAATATGATGAAGAAAAAGAAGTTGAAAAAAGTTCAGATAACTTAATTAAAGTATACGCAACAGAAATGGCGGAATTGAGTAAAAAAGTTGGTGATTCTCAAGAAGCGTTGGGAGAATTTTTAATAGAAAATCCAAATATCTTAACCTGGAGTGATCAAGATGCTATGCATGTTGCTATAGAAACAACAATGATTGAATTGTATTACGAACAAGCTGAAGAGATAATTCCTCCAAGCGGTTTAAAAGAAACTCATGATTTATTTCTATTAGCCATGGAAAAATACGCCAAAGCTATGCCAATCTTTAGACAAGGGGTTGATGAGATTAATCCAGATAAGGTAAGTTTATCAACAGATTTGATGGAAGAAGGCGGGATTTTAATGTGGCAGGCTACTAATCAATTGGAAATTGATGCAGAAGCCTTAGGTTATTGATATAAAAGATTCTTGTCTATACTTGTTTTATTACCTTGATTCCCATGGCCGTTTTCTTTGATTGGATAACTTTAAGCCGTGTTGGTATAATCACTTAAAAGTAAAAGGTAAAGATGAATAATAAAAAGGCAATCAGTCACTTAATTTCTTCTAAGCCTAAACTTCTTAAGTATCTTAAAGGCTTAATCAAGTCGGAAAATTTTAGCTATATTAACTTTGGTACGGCCGTAGAGCCTTTTGTTCAAGATAAGTTTATAGAAATTTTTACAGAAGGTGGATTTATTAAGGAGAAAAGTGATTATAGGAAAGCCCCTCATAAGAATTATTTTCCAGACTTTACCTTATTGTCTACAAAGCCTCCTTTAGCAATAGATATTAAGGCTGGGAATCATAGCACTAATTCTAAGAGAGGATGGGTAAGAACTAATAATAGTGAGAACGACTTAGGTACTCTTAATATGTGGCCGAAAAAATTAAAAGAGTTTGGTGGAGATAACATGTTTTTTGCTTTTATTGAGTATGACTTTACAGATAAAAAGCAAGAGATTGTTGATGTTAAGATAGAACCTTTTTATAGTTTTTTAGACTTAAGGCGGGAGGGTGTTTTAAAATATCGACTTAAGGATGGCAATTTAAGACCTAGAAACTATAATACAGCCCCAAAGGTAAAAACGTTAAGTCAGTTCAGTAAACTTCTTGACACCACAATAGTATTTCATAGAAAGAAGTCTCTTGAGAAATATCTGAACAAGATGCCACAAGAAGAACGCAAAGCTTTTTTAGAAGATCAATTAAAAAGTTAACTCTTTTGATTTAATAACTCTATCCTGCTCGCTTTTAATACAAGTTTTGGATTACCATATAATTTTTCAATTTCTAATTGGTCTAGTGAATACCGTTTAAGAAATTCCTTTAAGGTTGGTTTTCTTTTTAACTTTTTAGCGTAGTTTTGGACTTTGAGCTCTAAACCTTTTTTTGTGTAGATAGATCTAGGCTTCTTTTTCATAGGGGTTTTGATAACATGACCGTTCATCTGTACTTCTTTTAGCTTTCTCTCTGTAATTTTTTTATAAAGAGGATCGATTTCTATAGTTAGATATTTCCTGTTGTGTTTCATAGCTGAGATGGCCGTAGTTCCCGCTCCGGCGAAAGGATCAAAAACGAGATCATCTTTATTAGAAAACATCTTAATAATTCTATCCATAAGTTTGTCTGGTAACTGACATGGATGATTATCTCTATCTTTTTTATGTTTAATTCTATGAATATCCCACCAGATATCAGTGATTGGCACTTTGTTATCTAGCTTTTGTTTATGTTTTCTGTTTTTGATACAACTTAATCTTCGACAATACTCTAGACTATCGATGTCTTCTAATTTATTAAAAGTAAACTGAGTGGATTTCCTTGAATAGTTGAGTAGGGCATAGTGGGCTGGCATAATTTTTCCTTTTGGAGTTGATAGTGCATCCCAGACGATCCAGTTTTGGAGATAGGCGAATCTATTTAAGGTTTTAGCATGGTCGATTGACCACTTTGGAAGATTTAAAATTAATATACTGCCAGTTGGCTTAGTTAACCTTACACATAGCTCTAGCCATCGGTTGCACCACTTCGAATATTCTTTGTCAGCTAGGTCATCATCATATATTTTATAGTTTTTGCTTAAGTTGTATGGCGGATCTGCAAAGACTAGGTCAACTAGACCGTTAGGGTATTTTTTTACCAACCTTTCTATAACTTTAATACAATCCCCCAGTAAGACTTTGTTGTCATAATCTGAGGTTTTTTGAGTGTGCGAGATTAGTCTATTCTTAGAAGGTGAGTGAGCAATAGGCTTTATAAATTCTTTGCCGACTTTAAGATAAATCACTTTCCTTTCCTCTTCTTTGGCTAGAGACAATATCCTATTAAGGATAAACGTTGGGAGAGTATTTTTAAACTTAAAAGCTTGCTTATTGGGGTTAATAATATTAAGTTTAATTTCTTTTCGATCAGGGTCTTGTTTAGTCTTAATAATTTTATAAAAATCTTTCCAGACATCAGATAATCCAGAGCCTTTTGTGTTCATCAGGTGTTTTTTTCCTCCCCAATCTTTTACGTTTCTTTTACAAGCCGTGCAGGCACAATAAGACACTCTTGTTTCTTTGGTGTTTAAAGATAGGAATTGTTTTCCCTTGGTTAACATCAAAACTCCAATATGGTTGTGTTTTAGATGCTTTCTTGTGTCCTTTTCGATTGAGTCTATAGCGTCCAAGGAGACCCAATATCTAAATTTTAAGTTTGGAGTTATTTTTTCATATAGTTTAATTAATTGAACAGGTGAGCCATAGATGAAGACTAAGCCTTTATCTACTAAGACTTTATCAAAGGCTTGAATTATCCTTTCTAGTTTGATGTCTAAATTATTATTTTTGCTTGCTAAGTCTCTAAAAGGAGAAAACACATCTCTTTTATAAACGGGTAGAGAAATTATTCCAACATCGTAGCTTTGATTAGAAGTCTTTATCTTTTTTATGTCAGCTGATGAGTTGATTGTTTTTTTACTTATCATAGATTAATTGGTCTTAAGTTAGGTTAGCGGTTTATTAAAGGGATGGCAACCGTAAAACCTAGTCAATATTCTCTAAGCTAAAATCTGGTTTTAATATAGCTACTTTTCCGATTTTTTCATAAAAAGAATTTTTTACATAACCTCTATGGGGAACTAATATTTTAGGTTCATCTTTTGTTTTGATACAACTTTCTTCGAGGTTTATTTTAGTGGAAAATACTTCCGGCCAAATTCTACCCACTAATATATTTCTTAATTTTTCTTTACTTGTGCCAACTATCCAAATTTCAAAAAGGTTTGGATTGATTTTTTTAAGAGTGGTGTAAATTTTTTGCAACTCGACTTTTTCCTCTTTCATAACATAGCAAACGAGAGTAAAAGTTGAAGGATAGTTTTTCTTAATTTTTCTCTCAATTTCTTCTAATAAGGTTGTCTTGGCAGTTTTAACCCATCTGAATACCTCGATAAGTCTTTTTTGACGCTCTACCTTTCGGGGTTCATATTCAATAAATCTATATGCGTAAATATCTGGAGCAAGGTGTTTATCTGAATTAACTTTAAACCACCAAGGATGACCCTCGATTTTTCTTAAAGCTAAGAGAAAAACTGAAGCTATCCAAGCTTCTCTGGTTTTCTCATAAAATCTGTCACGAATAATTTTATTGAGCCCAACATCTTTGACAGAGCGTTCAAGTAATTTTATAGCTGTGCATGGATGTACAAGCATGTCATCAGTTTTATTATTCATGTTTGATTAGTGTTTACTTTTATTATTTTATCAAATAGTATTACAAATTCTGCTATAATTTAAACAGTTAAAAGGATCGTTCTTTTTTAAAGAAGGCGAAGCTTATTTGGTAGATTTTTTGTTGCCAACGAGCTGGGAGAGGAATTTATATGAGTAAACCCATAGCAATAATCCACAAGGGATTCCAAATAGAGTTTGACGGTAGGTGGGAAAAAACAGGGGTGGTCTGGGGAGCTCTTTTTGATGTAATAAAGAAGGACTTATTATGTCACTTTAGTTTTGAGTATTCTCACAAGGAGCTATTACTTTGGGAGAAAAAGCGCAAACGAAGTGAGTTTGCCGATATGTTTTTAGAGAAGGCTCAAGAAGTGATTAAGAGTTTTATTGATGAGGATAGAGTTAGACATAATAATTTTTTTGCTTTTAAGTTTAGTTCTTCTGAACTTATTCCAATCCCTGGGGCTAGTCAAAAGTTCTCTGAATCAGTTAGTAAATAGAATTATCTTGGTCTCTTTTGTTAGCTATTTTACGGTATTAGTTGCTGCGAATCTCTTTTATTTTTTCTTTACCAGCTGGTATAAAAAAAGCCGATATTATACTGATAAAGAAACTTATAAGACCTCCAATAGGACCTGTTAGAAGTAGGCCAATAATAGCTATTACTATACTAAGAACAATTATCCAGGGGCGCTTTTTGTAATAAGTTTTAACTTTTTCAACCTTGTCAGTAATAGTAATTGTTTCAGTGAGAGTTTTTTTATGCTTCATATTTGTGTTTCTGTAAACTAATTATAAATATATTCATCTTTAATTACTAGTATTAGTGGCCTTTTCAACTGCACTAGTAATAAGTGGTATTGTACTTAAATCTTCTTGGGTTAATATTCTAGCTATTCCGTTAGAAATATCTTTTTTTAATTTTGATTGTTTAAAATAGTCGTTGTTAAGTTTTCCTAGGTCAGCGATGTCTTTGTTTTTATCTCTTTGGCACTTTTGGTATAAATCTGGCGGCAAATACTTTTCAATTGATGATTGATCTAGTTTAAATAATCTATCACCTAGAGCTGTTTCTAAGTTTCTAATATTTTCTCCCGTATTTGTAGGTTGATCTATTAAAGCAACTACCCTATTTGAATATGGTGAATCGTTGATTACTAGAGGTCTAAGAGTATTTGTAATAGCTTCTATGGCGTTTGGAACTCTATCCATACTAGTAGCTGAGACGACCTTAACCTTGTTTTTATCAAAACCTTTTAATTCAATAACTTTTTCAACTATAACTTGATCCGAAACACCCTCAACGATTAAAAAATTTTCTGGGAAGAACAAATCGTTTAAACTACTCCCTAGAAGATTGAAGCTTATTTCAAATAACTCTTTTTCTAATTGAACTGGGGTTGTTGTAACAACACCTTTTTCTTGGACAACTTTAATATTTGATTTAATATTTTGTCTGTTGAGAAAGAGATGTGAGTGAGTACTAACTATAATTTTCTTTTCTTTTGAGGCTTCTAGTAATAAATCTTTTAAGATTTTTTGCAGTATTGGTTCAAGTGAGAGTTCTGGTTCATCAATTAATAGTATTTGAATTTCTGGAGAGGTTAGGGCGGCTAGTATGGAAAATATGCTTCTTAGGCCTGAGCCTTGAAGGATTATTGCAATATCTTTAAAAGAAATTTCTTGTTTTTGGCGGAGAACCATAGGATGAAATCCAAATCTAGATAAGTAGTTTGTTAACGTATTAACCTGGTTGATGAAGTCAGTGTGTGATAGAAGTAATTTTGGTAGTTCACTTTTTGAGGGTGAAGAGTATTTGTGATATTGGAGTGGGTGGGGCTTTATTTTTTCAGCAAATTCGCTATTATGTGAGCGAAGTGTTCTGCCGGCAGTTTCTGTAGACACATCTACAAAAATTCTTTCAGGTAATAATAAGCAAATTTTATCTGGTCCAACTTCTTGTGTATGAAGAACTAATTTGCTAAAAAGTAGCTGCAATATAGCTGATTTACCTGAGTTATTTCTCCCTATTAAAACTGTGTATCCGTCTTCAAGATCAAAAGTAAAATTGGGTTGTAAAGGTCCGTATTGATTTGTACTAGTACCTATTGATTTCGTCATAATAATATTTTACCATGCTATTAAGTCAAGAGGATCACTTGTTTGAGTGGAAGGTAAAAACTAACCTTTCTTGACAGAAGGCGCTGTCTTCAACGAGAAGGTCGCGGGTTTGAATTCCGTCTCCCGTTTCCATTTGACACATTTTTATTAAGCTGCTTATAAGGCAGTTTTTTTATGAAAGAAGATTCAGTTTTTGTTGAACCAGAGAAATGGATGACTTTTGATAAAGAAACGAAAAATAATATTGATTCTTGACTTTAGTTAGCTAACTAGTTAGTATGTACTTATGAAATTAAGTGAAAAACAAGATTCAATACTTAAATTTATTAAAGATTTTCAGGAAGAAAAAGGAAGAAATCCTAGGCTTACTGAGTTAACTTCAGAATTTAAAATAAGCAACTCTGCTGTTATTCAGAGACTGAAATCTTTAGAAAAACAGAAATTGATTGATATGCCTGAAGGAGTTTTATCAATCTCAACAAGACCTAGATTTGATGTTTTTATTAGTTACAGTAGAAAAGATAAAAAAATTGCTAAGAATATATTTGATAGATTACAAAATGAAGGCTTTAGAGTTTGGAAGGATGATTCTGGGTTAAAAACTGGTGATTATTTTGCATCTGAAATTTTTAAGGCAATTAGAAGTTCAAAGATATTTCTTGTTTTGCTTTCAGACGATTCAATTCAATCAAAATTTGTTAAAGAAGAATTATTACATGCTAAAAGCTATAGTATCTATAATGATAATCCCAAAATATTTCCAGTAGCGGTGAAGAAATTGACGCTAGAAGTTTTTCCTGAAATTTTAAGCATTCATAGGTTTGAGCTTCTTGACTTTGATGACGAAGTTCAAGTAATTCATTTTTTAGATAACATACAAGCTAAGGCATATCGTCGAGTAAGTGAAAAAGAGATTAAGAGTTTTAATAGTGGGTTTAATTCTTTTAAATTAAAAGTATTAAAGGATTTGAAGAAAAAAACCAAAAAGAATGAAGACTATGATTATTTCGAATTTTTTTTGAAACCTCTTAGAGATCCACAGATAAATACTCTCATGAAAGTTGAAGAAATACTTGAAAAAACTGTGGTTAAACTGCAAAGATGGGGTGGTTTTAATTTGCCCCCTTTTTATCAAAATTCAAACAATCTTGAAACTAATCCAACTCAAAATGACTTAAGATTTTTTAAAGAATTTGAAGGCAAAGAGGCATGGCTTAGAACTTGGGAGCTTTACTCATTTTATATGGATAAAAAAGGAAACTTTTTCTATAGAAATTCGTTAAGAGAAAGTTATTCAAGGTCAGAAAAAATAATCGGAAAACTGTCTGTTGATTGGTTAGTACTTGATGTTACAAGAACTATGATGTTTGCAAAAAAATTAGTTGATGCAACTTCATGTAAAAAATGGAAACTTATGATTCACTATCACGGACTTAAAGGGAAAATACTTACAATTTTAAATTCAAAAAGACATGATCTTTTTATGAACTATCAGAATGATGAGGAAAATGATTACAACGCCCCGCTTGTAGTAGATAGTAATTTTTCAATCACAGAAGCATCTTTTAACGTGTGTTATGAAGCTCTATGGCTTTTGGGATGGAAAAATGTTAATGAAAAAATGATTAAGTCTGATATTGCTAGTATTGAAAAAGGTATTTTCCCAGAATAAAAACATTTTATAAGAATAAGATAAATTTTATTTTTTAGAGGCTAAATCTATTCAGCGCCTGATATAATAGGATCATGAGTTACTTTAGAGAAGGAGGCAAAAAGAAGGTTAATGATAGTCGTTTACAAGAGATGTATGATTGGTATCGAGATATAAGAAGAGCCGTTGTTTTTTGGTCAGGCTTATTGGATGGACTTTTTTTATTAGTTACAACTTTAATTTTAACGGCAGTTGTTATGGGTATTCCCTACTATTTTTACACTGAATTTTGGAAAAAGGTGACAGTAGATACTAAATTTACGGCGATTATTGCTATATTAATTTTTATTCTCGGAATTGTTATTGGAAGAAAGACAAAAAGAAAAAAGAAGTAAGTATAGGAGATAGGTGAAGATTTGCTATAATGCTTTTAACGTCTAGAGGATTACTTGTTTAAGTAGAAGGTGGACTTTGACCGCTCTTGATAGAACATGCGGTTTACATCCGAAAGGTCATAGGTTCGATCCCTATCGAGTCCACCTCATTGGAAAGCTGAAGGTTCATTATCTGATGTAGCGTACTGTTGGTAAATTTCTTCCACTTCTAATGCTTCTTCTACTGCTGACTCCTGTGCAGTAGGGGTAGTGGCATTGTCTTCTTCAGCTTCTGCCGCAGGGGTTATTGGAGCTTCTGTTGGATTTTCTATTAGTCCCATAAAAAAATTATAAATTATTATTTTAAATCAATCAATGACTTTACATCTGCTATAATAATTTGATTGAGGCAAGATAGCCAAGGTGGTCACGGCGGGCGTCTGAAAAACGTCAGATACTGGTTCGATTCCAGTTCTTGCCACCATGCGGGAGTAGCTCAGCTGGTAGAGTGTCTCGTTGCCAACGAGAAGGTCGCGGGTTCGAATCCCGTCTCCCGCTCAAAAGCTCTCTGAAAGGAGAGTTTTTTTGTGAAAGAACAGATAAGAAAAGCAATCTTTAAAGACTATATAGAAGAGTATTCAGCAATACGCGGCCTCCGCAGAGAAACTGTGCGGGGGAAGAGAGATACATTAAAAAGGTTTATTAAGTGGTTAGAAGATAAACCGTTTAATGCTAAGAGTTGTTGTGAATGGTTAAAACATCTAAGTGATAAAGGTTGGAAGCCAGTGTCAATTAAGCATGAAGTAAGGATATTAAGAGCGACAGTAAAGTTTTTATATAGTCGTGATTTTATTAAAGAAGATTTTTCTTTACAAATTCCCTATCCAAAGATTCACAAGAAGCCATTGGAAATTGTTCCTGCTGAGTTAGCAGAGAAGATAATTATTGCTGGAACTAAGGTTGGTCCTGGAGATAATTGTATAAATATAAAAAGGAAGAAGGAATATCGGCAAGCATTGAGGTTTATATTAAGAACGGGATTAAGGAATCGTGAGTTAAGAGATTTGAAAGGAAAAGACATTAACTTAGAAGAAGAAACGTTCTTTGTGAGAAGTAAGAGTGGAAATATAGATGTGTTGCCGATACCTAGAGATATGTTAAATGAATTGAGAAAGAGAAAAAACAAAGTTCAATTGTTTAAAGTGACAGCAAAGACACTTAATAGTAGTCTTGAAAGAGGAGCTAAAAGGCTTGGTGTATCAAGCAAAATACGAACTCATACTTTGAGACATATTTTCTGCACTTCCTTGCTGAAGCGTGGAGTGCCGATTCAGATAGTTAGTCGTTTAATGAGACATGCGAGTGTGACTTTAACTGATAGTGTGTATAGTCATTATCAAATTGATGATTTAAGTTTAGCTTTGAATAGTAGACATCCATTGATTGTTAGTGGATTAAGTGTTGTGGAAGTATTTAACACTTTTTTTAAGACATTAAACTCTTTAGAGCTTAGTAAAGACAAAAGGTTTAGGTATGAGTTAAAAAGAAGCAAGAAAGAGTTACGGGTTAAATTAAGCATGATATAATCTAGAAAGTTATTTTTCCTGTCTAAAAGAGAATAAATATGCTAAAGAAAAAGGAAGGTGACCAATATTTGGGTCGTCATCTAAATGAACCATTTGATTCAAGTAATACTTTTTCCCCCCCTACTTGTCAGCCTGTGGCTTTGATGAATGTAATATTTTTAAAAGAAATACCGCGTGAAGTGGCGAATCTTTGTCTAGAATCATTAAAAGAAGATGCTCGAGTTGCTATTGAAACCTCTATTCGTGAATGGAATGAAAGTGTGCGTCAGGAGGGACCTCGTATAAAAGATGATTATCAAAAGAGTGTATATGAACTTTTAACAGATGGGTTTTGCTTATATCCTAAAGGAATGAAATTTTCTCGTAGTAAAGCTAAATTAAGAAAGAATTCTTTAATGCAGGTGACTAAGGAACTAACCCTAGATAGGGCTGTTAGTAAATAAAATAGAGTTTTTTTGATTAAAATATTCTTATAGGTTTATTTTCTTGAGGTGAGTATGGTTATCCTATAGCATAAAATTGGATTTAAATTATCCCCTACCTCTGTTCATTTATGTCGGATAATAGTTATTGTACGACGTAAGTTTATGCGATGATATATCTATAGTTTTATCTGAATATGCTTATGAATTAGATAGATAAAAGTTGTTGTAATGCTTGGTCTAAGTTTTTAGATTGAGGCTTACTTAATTGTTGCCTATCGGTAAGATAGTTTTCTTTTGATACAACTTTATTATTTGTTGCAGATTCTATTTGTTTTCTAGCACTTCCAGCAATTTCTCCGCCTCGCTCTGCAGCCTTTTTGTTTTCTTCAAGTCCTTTAGCGTCTGTAGCTTTGGTGATTTCAGTAGTAGCTTGTTCTCCAAGGGTAGTTAGAGTTAGCTCAATGGGAGTCATATTGTCTCTTAATGGGTGGTGCCTTTTTAGACCTTTAAGATTTCTATGTTCAGAAGTTCTTATTCCAAATGTTTTTATAGATATTGAATCTGTTAAGAGACCTATGTAAGGCTTCATTCCCCTTTTATACCATTCTGCCGTAAGAGTTTCTCGACTTGCTTTATTTTTAATTCTAGTTTCAATCCATTTATCTTCATATCCTTTGGACCTATAAATAGTGATAGCTCTTTTGACAGCTAGTTCTGGATTTTGAATTTCTTGTAATCGCTCAAACCCAACTCTAGCCAACCATCTTTTGAAAGGCTCTGCCTTTTTAGTTGGGACAGATTGCATTAAACGGAAAAGGCCTTCGATATCAATAAAAGTAGTCATTTGAACTCCTCGGGTTTCAGTTTTGAAAGCCAATGTCCGCGTAATTTCCGCCCACGTTGATTTAAGTCCACTATCTTTTTTTCTTAAGTCTCTTGAATATCTATTGCCATCTGTGGTTTCTGCCAGAGCCTCTAAAACATCTTTAACGGAAAACCACCATTCTTTGTCATGAAGTGTTTTTCTTATCTCTTTTCTCCTGAACAAATCTATTTTGCTTTCACCCTCTAGTGGAACTGGTAATTTGTTTTGCTTAGTCATGTTTTGATTATATCATCACCTAATGTCCGTCTTCCTTATGTATTTATTTGAATAGAAATCATTAAGTCAGTGTTATTTCTGTCGATATTTGTTTTAAATCTTTTATCTTTACTTATTCCTGTAGCTAACACAGTATTTTGTATTGTGTCAAAAAATTCATTTGTATTTAGACCATTCATTATTAGTGGATGTCGGCTATTTAAGGCTAGTCTTAGATCGTCGATTTGGTAGTGGCTGTAAACACTGTCAGTTAAGGACACAGATGCGTGACGCATCAACCTACTAACAACTTGAATGGGAACCCCGTTTTTTAATAGAGAGGTGCAGAAGATGTGTCTTAGGGTATGAGTTCTAACTCTAGTTGTTATTTTAAGCTTTTTAGAGCCTCTTTTAAGACATTTGTTAAGAGTTTCTCTAGTTATATTAAATACCCTATCGTTTTCTTTTCTTTTTCTCAGTTCTTTCAGCATATCCTTTGGAATTGGTAATACATCAATATTGCCACTTTTGCTATTAACAGTAAATGTTTCGTTTTCTAAATTTATGTCAGTATCTTTTAAATCTATCAATTCTCTGCTTCTTAATCCCGTTCTGAGTACGAATTTTAAAGCCTGACGGTGCTCACTCTTTGCTTTTTTACTTATCCAGTTATCACTGAGACTTGATTGAGTCCCTGAGAAAATGATTTTTTCTGCTATTTTGGCAGTTACTATATCTAATGGTTTCTTACCAACTTTTGGACTAGGAATCTCAGAGGCAAAATCTTTTTTAATAAAACCTCGTTTATAAAGAAATCTAATTGTTGCCCTTATTACTCTAACTTCGTGTTTTATTGATTCTGGCATTAGTTCTTTTTTGTTTAACCATCTAATCCATTTTCTACAGCTTTTAGCATTAAGAGGTTTATTTTTAAGCCAGCGAAGAAATCTTATCAAGGTTCCCTTTTTACTTATGATTGTAGCTTTTTTCAATCCTGCTTCTAAAGAATAATCTTCTAAATAATCTTTCAGAATAGCGTTTTTCAAAGAACTATTCATAATCTACTGCTAATACTTCAGCTAAACCTTCTTCTACGATGTCTCTGATCATCACTCCTCGCTTTGCAGCCTCAATCTTAGCCTCTCTATGCAGCCCACTATCAATACGTACTGGTTTTGTGCTTCTTTGGTAAATTAGTTTACCGTTTAGTTTTTTCTTTCTTTTATTCATATCTCTTCCCTCCTTAGCTCTCTCAACCCGTATATATTAAGTTTTAATTAATATATTTATATACGGTATATCGGTCACATCGTCAGTCGCTGTTCCTTTGCTTGGTTTTATTTAATGTCGTCCAAACACTCCGAACAGTGGAGCCCTCTACGACGCTTTTAATAAAGGATTTTTTCATAAATTAGTTTTATCTTTAGATTCGTATTCCTTTGCTGGCAGAATAACAACACCAAGTGGTCGATCTGGTTCTACTTTAACTTCTTGAATTTTTAAATCGGGTAAACATTTGTTTAATAAGATTCGTGAAGCTCCCATTCTGACTGCATTAGAAGAAACATTTCCTTCAACAATATCTATTAGATAGTCAATGCACACCTCCGCTTTCTTCGCCACCCTGCGATATAAAGCATCTCGTGAAGGCACGCCCCCTCCTTTGCCTTGATTACTAACTTTTATTTTATTCATTTGTTTCCCCTTCCTTTCAGGGGTAAGTTACTAAAAAAGCCCAACGCAAACACTCAACTGAATTACTTCAATTAAATGTCCACGTTGGGCTTCTGGAGCCAACTTGCCAGCCAGGTTGTCTGGTATGGATTACTAACTTATTTATTTTTCAACTACCTTTATTATACCATGTTAATTCAAACTCTTTTTTGGCTATCGTGTTTGCGTTTTGATATAATGAGTTTATCTGTCTAGTTAATATGATATTAAGTGCAGATTTTTCATTGATGCAAGATCAGCCATATAATTTGATTTCTTCTGAGTCTGCAAAAATAATTGCGAATGCTATTGAAAATCGATCTGGTTGGCAAGAATTTAGTTCATTTGGAATAGGTTTAGGTGCGATATTAGCTGGTGGAGCTGGATTAAAAATTATTTTAGATTGGTGGGAGCAAAAACAAATTGTTAGAAGGATTAACAATCTTAATAGAAAATATCCAGAGTCAAGATTTAATAAAAATTACAAGTTTGTTGCAACTAAGAAAGTACGAGGGAAATGGTATTTACTAGATTTTAAAACTAAGAAAAGACATTGGATTAGAAATTATGAAACAGTTAGAGATATGGGATGGGAAGGTAAATTAAAATCAGTTAGTGAGACAACCTTGGCAAGATATACTCCAGGAATAACTATTTCTACAAGAAAGTTTTACTTTTAAATATAAGCATTTGCTATACTTATTTGCTGGAGCTTTGAGCAGTTTTTTTGTCACAGATTAAATTACTTCTTCGCTCCAGCATTTTTGATATAATAAGTTTTGATGGAAACCTTTAAGAAAAATGAAAAGGTATATTTTGGAGTTTGTCCATTGTGTTTTGAGCCTAGAATTAAAAATAGAGAAAAAGAAAAAGAATTTTACTGTATGAAATGCCGCATGAGATATGATGGCAAACTTGTAACATACAATACCGCTTTAATGCTAAGACAAAAAGGTTTTAAGAAAATGAATGCGAAAAAAGCTGATGAAAAAAATAAAGAAACTAAGCTTGTGTTATTAGTATTTTTTGCTGGCATATTTTTTTCAATAGGAACTATTTTTGGAGCTAATAAAAGTATAGAAAAAGCTATGGAAATTGGAATGAAAGGTTTTGGAATTATATTTTTTTTGGGAGTAATTTTTTATAATCAGATAAAGAAACAATTATGACAAAAAGAAAAATGAAAAGTAAAAATTTATGAGCGAGTCGGATTATTACCTAAATCCAAACTTTAATGATGATAATGAAAGAAGTTTTGACATTGTTACGGGAATTGTCATAGGGATAATTGTAGCCTCGATAATTTGGGGAATTGGAAAGAGCGGAAAATATGAAGGTCAAACAGCAGAAGGTTGGTATAATGAATATGACTGGTTAGTAGGTTGTGTTGAGGATTCTACTAACCCTAAGCTAGAATGTTTATAAATTACTAAAAGGAAAATATGAGTATTTGGAAAAAACAACTTACATACAAAAACCCCAAAGCCAACCTATTGATGTTGGTAATTGGTTTTATTCTTAACCAAACGATAGGTCAGCAATACGGAATTATCCAAGCCTCAGTTGGTGTTTTTGGACTGATATTATTTTTAATCGCCTTTCTTAATTTACTCAGGTTTGGGTGGGAAAAATTAAAGAAACATAACAAAAAGAAAATTTAACATTTAAAGGAGGTGGAAATTAATGAAGATCGACTTAAAAAAATTAGGAACAACCCTGCTTATAATATATGCAGTATTTATTACCTTATCATTTATGGGATCTCCCAGTACAGAATCTTATAAAGCATGTCAAGATATGGGAATGGAATTAGATGCGATGTTAATAACTGTTTCTGAAGCCTATGTAGGATTCGATGAAGCTATAACTGACTTAGTTGATGGAAACATAAGTGAGGATAAATTTGTAACCCTATACGGAGAATTTGCAACAAGCTACGAAGACGTATCAGAGAAATACAAAGAAGCGATTGATAAATATAATAAACTTTGTTTTGAATTAGAGTAAATAAAATTTTGATTCATTGTGTTCCAACCCCTATTGGTAGTAGGTTAAAGGAGTAGTCTTCTTGAGGAAATAGCTGGTCTTTGAGCTTCTTTAGGTCTACTATTAGGTGATTCCAATGCCAAATCCTTTGGGTTACCATTTGTTTTTTGTCATCCTTAATTGCCTTAAAAGAAAACTAATCACTATCTAGTGCAGCTTGAAGTAGTGCCTTGTTGTACGAGTTCGTTTTTTTCACTTCATCTATTATTGAATAATCTAACAATTGGCTAGCTATCTCCAAGTTATAATTTGCATTGTTTCTATCAATAAGTCTAATCACTGAAGAGATATCCTCAGTAGACGCTGATTCTAAGTCTAGTATCTTATACGCTTTCCCTAATGCTATTTCACTATTTCCAAGCTTTTTAAGTTGTGACTTTCCTTCTTTACAAGATAACGAGTATGTTTCCCACTCATATTCGTAGTTAATACAATCTATTTTAGATGCGACACTGAGTATTTCTTGACCAGAGGAAATAAAGTCTGAGCCTAATTCGTCAAAGGGAACCATCTCGTCTTCAGTTATATTTTCAACATACTGTTCAGACGCTTTTTGTGACATACCTGTATCTTTTGAAAAATTTTCAACTATGGCTTCCTGGCTTACGCTGTAGACTGTACCACCTATAACTAATGTGATTATTCCCCCAATGATTCCACCTTTACCTTTTGCCATATTTATTCACCTCGTTTCAATTTTTTACAAAAAAACCGACATTTGTCGGCTATTTAAATTAAGAATAATGATTATATTCTTCATGTAGTTGTATCTTACACCCATAAGAATTAGTATGCAAATACTTGTTTAACTTCGAAGAGATAGTTAGTAGATTAGGAGTTTTCTCTTGGAGTGTGAGATGGGTATAGATGGACCTCAGGTCACGAAAGATGTGGTTTTAATTCCAAACTCGCGGGGTCACTTATGTTATATTGGAAATATTGAGAGTTTAATTGACGGAGCGTCTCGTTGCCAACGAGAAGGTCGCGGGTTCAATCCCCGTCTCCCGCTCTCATTTTTGTAATTTTAATTTATAATTATGGCATGTGAATTTTTTAATCCTAATAAGAATAGTTTGGGAATTTCTTGTGAACGAGCTAGAGCTTTAGGGCAATTATGGAATGAGATGCAGGGTGTATTTGGGAAAAAGGAATTAATGTTAGAAATTTGTCGAAATTCTAAAATAGAAGCGAGAGAGCAATGTCCTGCTTATATTGATATAGTGATTGAAAAAAATGGTCGAAATTCATCTTGGGTTAGATATAGCACTAACTAAAAATTTCCATTTTGCCATCTATTATATTTAGTTAATATGTTTGATAATTCTTGGGGTGTATATTCTCCGAATTGTTGAGTAGTTAAAACTTGATGTTTAGCTCTTTTACCTGTTCCTTCAGCATGCATATCTAATAGATCATTTTCCTGATAACCTTGTTGAATTAACCAATTCCATTCTTGAGTACCAGGATATGGTCGGAAAATAAAAACGCTTCCTCTAAATTGATCAGGATATTGATTAGTTAACTGTTTAGCTAAATTTATAGTAGTCATTGTTTCTTCTTTTGTTTCTGTAGGTAACCCAATAATAAAATAACCTTTAACTTTAATGTTGTGATCAGTTAATTTTTTGACGCTTTTTAGAATTTCCGCCATACTTGCTTGCTTATTTATTCTTTTTCTTAATTTTTCTGAAGCTGACTCAATGCCTATGGCAATTTCGTGAGCTCCATGCGTTTTTAAATAATTAAGAAACTCATCATCAAATCTACTTATAATATTTGCTCTACCAGTAGCATCCCAGGAAATAATGGGGATACCAGCATTATCCATTGCTTCTAATATACTTTTTATTCTTTTTCTACTAGATATTAATAAATCATCAATAAATCTCGTAGATTCAATTGCATTACCTTCTGTCAACTTTGATATCTCTTTAGCTACATTAGATGGGTTTCTGTGTCTTACTGGTGTTCCTAATGAATCTCTGGCTCCTGAGCAAAAAGAACAATTAAAAGGACATCCTCTAGATGTTAAAATTCTTGATTCAATTTTTCCTGTATGACTATCCATAGAAGGATCATTGGCTAAGAATTCTCTGTTTAAAAATGGAAGTTTATTTAAATCATTAGAGAGAAGTGGGTCTCCCTGCCATTTAAGTTCTTCATTATCTAGCCAAAATGCACCAGGTATTTCATGAGGATTTTGGCCATCTAAAAAAGCCACTACAGCTAATTCAGCCTCTCCTGGTATTAAGATTACTTTTGAATGAACATCTGTGAATTCTTTTAATGTTCTTTTTATCATAGCACTAGCATGAGCTCCTCCAATAAGTAAAGGAATATTTTTATTTAATTTTCTAGCAAATTTTAAGGCTTGTTTACGACTAGGTGTTAAAACATTAATTCCTGCAAATCTAGGATTTAAAACATTTACTGCTTCAGCTAGTCTTGATGGTCCTATACCATGATGTTCAGCGTCAATTAAACCTACATTATGGCCTTCAGACCATGATTGAGTCGCAATATAGCCTAAGCCGAATGGAGGTAAAACTTCGAAGTTATCTCTTGGTCTTTCATCATAATTTCTTAATGGTGAATTAACTAAGATTAAATCTGGTGTTCTTTCCTCGTCAAGGCCTGAAATTGTTTCTGTATTCATAAAAATATAAATAAAAACTCCCTAAAAAAAGGAGAAATTAGAATTATTTAAAATATATTGAATTATATCCTAGGATTATATCCTATAATATGTTTATTGCCAAATATTGCATGGTAATATTGTTATAATGTTTTTATTGAAAGCTGAATAAGGTTAGGTTTTTTTCTAAACTGATAGGTTTCAGCTGGTAGAGCGTTTCGTTGCCAACGAAGAGGTTGCGGGTTTGATCCCCGTCTCCCGCTTCCATTTTTGACTGTTTAAATATTATCTTAAATTTTTTTTAATAACATGTATAATGAAAATAATGAATAAAGAAAAAGCTAAGAAACTGGCGGCTCTGGTTAACTTGCTTAGTTTTGGTATTTTTATCTTAGGAATAGTTGTTGGCCTTAAGTTGCCTGAATACTTTCCTGATATTAAATCTCTAGATACGATTCTGGTAATTGTTAGTGCTTTTTTAATCTATCTAGTTGGAGCTAAATCAAGGCATCTGAAATATTAAATTATCCTTTTTTTACCTTCAAGGTTGAACCCTGAAGGTTTACTCCCGCTCAAAAAATATTAAAGATTAATTAAAAAAATGGTGCATGGTAGATATTGAGTCAGAAAGTCCTTTTATAGAAGGAATGGAAAATTTTTTAGAAAAAATTAAGGAAGGCGGAGGAAAGTTAAGAATAAGAGGTGATAATGGTAATGTCAGACCTGAGATTTTAGAAAGAATAGAAACAGTTGCTGCAGAAGAAAATACTACTGTCCCACTTTTAGATTTTGATTATCTTACTGAAGCACAATTAAAATTTTTGAAAGATGTTTTTATAGTAGATTCATAATTATCTTCAGGAATAAACCCTGAAGGTCATTCTTTTTTGCTGATTAATTTCCTATATTCACAATGTTCACATTTCTCCCCTGCTGGAGGAATAGAGTCAGAATCAAGAACTTTTTTAATTTTTAAAATAGCTGGCTCTACCCAGGAATCATCGCCTTTGTGATCAAGTATTGATAAATCAAATTCTAAACGGCCGTCAAACTTAGGTCTGTTTTTACCGGCATTAGCAAAAACAAAGTAGCCGGTATTAGAAACTTTAAAATCCATTTGTCTAAAGATCCATTGATATATTTCCATTTGTTTTTTGTAAGCTTGTTTGTATTCATCTTCCAGAGATATTTCTTTTGAGGTAGAGGTAGCTTTATAGTCAACGATTAAAAGTTCTTTTTTAGGATTAACCCAGATATCGTCAACAATGCCGCAGATTTTTAAATTAGTAGGCTGATGGATAACACTAGCGCCAACATAGTGATAAATATCATCTCGCCATATATGTAGATCAGGATGAGAGAAAGGAATAGCATCTATATTGTATTGTTTCATTAATTCATGAGCTTGGCCTTTTTTACGAAGCAGATCAAATTCATTTTTAAGCAAAGCATCAACAGCAGAGTTTAAAGACCAGCCAGGCATTGAAGGACGGCCTAAGCCTAAGCGTCGGTCGATATAGAAACAGCGAGGACATTGAAGAAACATGTCAATCTTTGACCGACTGATGTTAAAGACTTCTTTTGATTTAGGATCGTATAGATTCCTCTGTCGCTGTTTGTATTTGGTCATAGGTTATTTTATTTTTGAAGATTTTTCTAAATTATGTTTCATACATAATAGTTTTACATTTTTTACTGTAAGACTGGTTCCACCTTTTGAGTAAGGTAAATCATGGTCAAAATGTAAATTTTTCTTTGATTCACATAAAACACATTTTCCTTTATCTCTTTTCCATACGTCTTTTTTAACTTTAGATGGAATAAGTCTTGTATGAGATAAGTAAATTTTTTGTTTTCCCTGACGAGGAGATTGTGTTTTAGATAATTTTAAAATAAATCGAAAAACATTTCTGTTTCCGTCATTTACGATTTTATAATTATCAAGTTTAAAATAACCTTTTAATGACCAAATACCGCTCATGATTTTTTCGTACACTTTAACTAGTTCTGGCTTTTTTTCATGATTTTTATATTTTTTTACAGCATTGATAAATAACCCATTTTGAGTAAGTTTTCCTGATGGCAATTTTTCTAACTGATCTTTATATTTGGGATTATGAGTATATGCGTTTTTTGATATATTATGTCCTTCGTATTCAATTGTAATTCCATCTGGATAAATTTTGTCTTTATAGGGCGCGTTTGATCTTTGTGACATTAAAATAACAGAATATAATGGATTAAGACGAAAATTCATTCCTCTTTGAAGTGTTTGCACGCTTTCTGTATCACACATTTCTCTATATGAGAGAATGTCATCTTGAATTTTTTTCATAAGAAAATTAATTTACACTCTCAGCTTTTTGTGATATCCAATCAGATTGAAAATCAAAAGAGTCTTTTTTTGTTTGTTCGTCTAGTTCTCTAATGTTCTTGTAAGATAAAAATTTAATTGCTTTATCTAAGTGTAAATATTCATTTGAAAATGTAGGACGTTTGAGTTGATTAAATACTTTAGATTTTTTTGACCTGTTGGCAACAATAAAGAGCGGGTAATTTGAATTTGGCGCAAGTGATTTTAAATCAGATAATCTAAGTATTCCAGAATAAATAGAAGTAGAATGTTCAATTTCAAAAGCGGCTTTAACAGAATATCCTAGTTTCCATACAGTATCGATATTTTTAATTGTTGTAGGTATATCGATAGCTTGTTGAAATTCAGGAATTACAAAATCTTTAAATGTATTTCCATTATATTTTCTATTTTGATCATTTTTTGGAACCCATACATCAAGTTTGGCTTTATTTCCTAAGCGGATTAACCTCCATTGCATTTCATCGTGTTCTGTTGGAGCTTTTATTATTTTTTCATCAACAATTTCTTTATATTGTTTTATTGTATCTGTATCAATTTTTTCAACTTTTTGTCCAGTTTCAAGCTTTTGAAGTAGAGAAAATAAATCTCCATAGCTAGCTAGTAATTTATTAACTTTTTTCTGATCGATACCTGTAAATCCTCTGGGGAAATATATCTTTTTATAGCCAAGATAACTATTTAAAGTTGATTGATCAATGTTTACTTTACGTTGATTGATAAGAAAGTATATATATTCCCAGGTTTTTCCACTTTTATCTTTTTTCCAAAAAAAGTTAGCCAAATTTGGATTCTTAACTTTCATGGCTATTTCTGCAACAAGAATAATTTTTTTTGCCCGATAGATTAATACATAATCTCCAGCCTCCATAGTTGTCCATGTGCGAATATTGCCGCTTCCTGGAACTGCGCCCCAAACTGCAAATGGTCTGTCATGGGTGAGTCTTTTTAGTTTTTTGATTTCACCTGAGTGTAAAAATGAGGCAATTTCATTAACAGTTCTTTTTCTTTCGATTGTGTCGTGATAATGGCGTTCGGTATCATGGCCACCACTAGCAACTACAAAGAATATTTTTCTATTTTTATTCATTTAGATTATTTTATCATTTTTTAATTTATTCTTAAAACTAAATTAGATTAACAACAAGAGTAGTTTGGTTGTGTCAACCTAGTTGACAGCTAAGATATATGTCTGTTATGATGTTTTTGGACTCCAAAATGGAGTGCTCCTTGATAAAACAGCTCTCGGTTGAGTATGTAGTTTTAGACTTACACTGTAAAAAGTGTTTTTTAGATTAATATTTGTTAATCTTGCGGTTTTACCGCTTGTTGTGTGAGCACATGATGCTTGTCTGATTAGTCGCTTGGTCTACTTTAATATGAGGTAGATAGACTTGATTAGATTAATACGCTCAGGTAGAAAATGGTCAGTTTTGGATTAATTTCTCTCCTTCCAGGTCTATACTGCACACACGCTCGGTGTAGTTTAAGTTTTTTTATTAATTAAAACCTACACCTAGAGGAGGTATGTATGTCAAAGTACATGCAAACACTTCGTTATCAATTACGAGGGCTCGTTAAGAGCGGAGAGATTGATCCCGAGGGTTCTCGCGAATTGCAAAAGTTGCTCGATAAAATCGAGCATGCTCTAGCAACGAAAAAATTAAAGGACTTAAGTCTTTTAATTGATCGTTTTTGCGAAGCAATAATTGTAACGATTATATAAACTTCACCTGACCTTTTTTTGAAAAGCACTAAGCAAGTTGGTGTTTTTCAAAAAAATTATGAATTATGGAAAAGCTTTGCGGATTATAAGAGCCGCTAAAGGATTATCACAACAGCAAGTAGCTGAAAAAACAGGCTTAAGTAAAAGCTTGCTTTGTCGGATTGAATCTAATAATCGCAATCTATCTTTAAAGTCAAAGAAAATTGTTGCCGATACACTAGGTGTTCCTCTAAAATTGATTGATTTTTTAGCTATTGAAAAAACTGAAAAAACTAACGGTAAAATAGTTGAGGATATTGGCAGAACTCTGCTTTTGATCAATGACAGCAGTAAAAAAGATTAGCCAAAACCAATTTCCATTTAAAAGTATTTGTAATATTTACACTGTTCGTAATTTGGCTCGAATGCTTGGAGAACAGGAGAAAGAATTAATTAAACTGACTATTGTTGCAGATAATTTCTATCGACCGTTTCAAAAAAAGCAAAGAAATAAAATAAGAGATATTGATAACCCAATCAGAGAAATAAAACACATTCAGGGGAAAATTAACAAACGATTGTTAATAAAATATCCACTTCCAAAAGAAATATTTGGTGGTCGAAAGAAATTCAGTATTAAAGATTGTGCTGTTGTCCATGTAAATCAACCTGTAATTGTAAAACTTGATTTAGCTGATTGTTATCCAAATGTTTCTAGTCAACAGATAGAACTAATGTTTAGAAAGGAATTTAGGTACTCTAAAAAAGTTGCTTCGTTATTGGCAAAATTATGTTCTTATCAAAAACATCTGCCGCAGGGCGGTAGACATAGCAACTCTTTGCTTAATATTTTGGTTGCTCCATTGTGTTTTGAGCTATCTCAGTATTGTAAAAAATTTGATTTTAAACTTTCCTTTTGGGTTGATGATATAGCTATTTCTGGTAAGGATGTTGAAAAATATATTCCAGCTTTTATTTACTTGATTAATAAACATGGGTTTAAAATTAATCCCTCTAAGATAGAAGTTCTTAGAAATAATAAACCTCAGGAAGTAGTGGGTTGTGGTGTTAACAAAAAAATCAGCGTGCCAAAAGCTAAGCGATTAAAGTATAAAACAGAAATTTGGGAGAACATCCTGAATGAAAAAAAAGATGGTGGAATTGAGGGTAAAATTGCCCATATTGATTTTTTAAATCGTAATCAGGCAAAAGAATTAAAGAGGTTGAATAAAAAATTAGAGCAGTTTTTGGTGCTCGGCAATAAGCCTAGATAGCAGATAGCGATTTGTCCGAGCGAAACAGTAAAGCCTTCATGGAGAGATATAAATTTTGCTGGATATAGCCGACGAAGTGGAGAGGAGCGGGGTATAAATAACAGTTTGATAGATAAGGTAATTTGCGCTCCGCTGGGGAGGCTGAAAGCCGATTCGCCTGTAAAGGCGAACAACCACGGGCAACACAAATACTGAAGGCTTTAGAAACAATTTTTCCAAGTGAGTAGTTGTAGTAGCTATAGGCCTATTTTCTTGAGGTAAAAGTATAAAAATGAAAATTAGTTTAAATGAGATGGGGGTAAAAATACATCGTAAATTCTAGCTCCAAATTCTTCTCTTCTATTAAAAGCTTGCTTCATTAGTGCTTTGGCTTCTAGAGATTCTGGAGAACCATCTGTTACAAGCTGACTGCCAGGAAAAACTTGTGATGCTAAATTCTTAGCAAGGTTATTAGCTCCTGCCGCTGATAGACAGTTTATTGTTCTTCCTGTAAAGTCTGACCAAACTCCAAGAATTTCATCGGCAATTATATAGAATTCGGCTGCGGATAAAAAAGTTTGAGATATTTCATCAGCAGTAGAGCCATCATTTGGCATATCAAAAGTGGCAATTCTTTCTAATACATTCCCTGCTTGATAATACATTCTTCTGAGAACCATTTCATATTTCTTGGGAAATTTTTTAGGCAATTCTTGAATAGCAGTATACATAAATTGAAATTTTCTAGGCTTTTCATCATTAGGAATTGCTTTAAATTCTTCAAAAATTCTTTCCCAATGTTTAGCGATTTTTCCTTTAGGTTCAGTTATCTTTATATAATTTTTTTGAACATCTTTTCTTAAATCACGAAAGTGAGGCATGGAAGGGATTTTTTCTATGGTCATATACAGGTATAATTATTATGGGGTATTATAACATTAGATTTCTAAAAAATATATTATAGGTTTATTTTCTTGAGGTAATAGTGGCTATCTTATAGCGTAAAATTGGTTTAAAAATATCCTCTACCTCTGTTAGGTTATGTCGGATAATCATTATTGTGCGACATTTAATTACTACGATGTGGAACTATTAACTATTTAGAAGTATTGTGTTTTATGATTAAATTAGCTTAGATGCAAAATTTTCCTTATTAGGGTATAATACAACTTAGTTATTTATTAGCATAAGAGATTATTTAAAAAATTCTCCAGTTAGATTATATTTAATTTTCTTCTAATTATTTCCAATTATTAAGTAGTTATTTCAAAGGTGGTGAATATTAATGACAGATACAGATAAACAAGTAACTGATCAACCAGTGGTTGATGAGCCTAAAGTGGCTGATGAACCTAAAGTTGATGAACCTAAGGTTGAAGAGCCTCAAGCAGAGGAGCCTAAAGCAGAAGAAGCTACACCAGCACCAGTTGCTGATACAGCCCCTCAAGCAGGAGAAACTGATCAACATGGTCGTCAACTTTTTGAAACAGACTGTTCTTCTTGTGGTAATAAGACAAAAGTTCCTTTTAAACCAACAGAAGGCAGACCAGTTTATTGCCGAGATTGTTTTATGAAACAAAAAAATGATCAAGGTCCAAGAAGACAGTTTTAATCATTTTTCCTACTTCAGGAAAATAATAGTATCCAATAAATTAGATTTTAGAGGTAAAAGTATCCAGATTTATTTAGATGCTTGTTTTTGCTGCCTAATTACCTTCAAAGATAAGCCTTGAATTTAATTTTTCTGGTAGAATGAGTTTGTGGGGAAAAGAAAGAAAATAAACTTAAAGAAGAATGTTGGTTGGCTGGGATTGGTGTTGTTAGTCCCCTCTTTACTGTTAAACTTGTGGCAATATTCTAATAGACAACAAGAAGAGACTTTTTTAGTAAAGGATATTGTTGATGGAGATACTTTTGCTACAGAAGATAGTTCAATTGTTCGGCTATTTGGTATTTCTGCCCCAGAAATTGACCTTTGTGGAGGCAAGGAAGCAAAAGAAGTATTAGCTAAAGAGATATCAGATAAAAGAGTGAGTTTAGATGTTAAAGTAAGGGGAAGTAGAGGGCGGAAGATAGCAATGGTATATAAGGGGAGAGAGTTAGTTAATGCAGAATTGTTAAAAACTGGCTGGTATAGTTTTGAGGGAGGAAAAACAGATGGTCGTGATTTATTAAAATCAGCTTATGATAGTGCCAGAGAAAACAAAAAAGGTATTTATAGTCAACAATGTACGCAATTAGAGAATTTAGAAAATCCTGAATGTAAGATTAAGGGGAATATTAGTGTTAATGATGAGGGTAAATTCTATCATTTTCCTGGTTGTGGGAGATATAAAGATGTATCAATCGAGCTATATAGAGGTGATGAGTGGTTTTGTAGTGAAAAGGAAGCGGAAAAGGCTGGATTTGTGAAATCTAAGAATTGTTTTGGGAAGAAGTATAAGTAAATTGACAGAAGGGTTTTAAAGCTGATAGAGTTAATTAACTCATGGAATGGCTAAAAAATCTGGTGGACAGATTAAAACTTTCTAAAGGTTGGCGTTCGTTTGGTTTTGGTTTGTTAGGAGTATTTTTAGGATTAACTGCAGCAGGAATATTTTTAAATATATCTTTGAATAAGGCAAGTAAGGCTGAGGCGTATACTCTAGAAATTCCTGAAGGAGTGGATTATCAAGATTTAGCTCCTAATCAGGAAAAAGCAATTATTGAGCAGTTAGGAGATTTAGCACCAGCTAAGGAAGAAATAAACATTACTACTACAGTAACTTTTGTTCAGAAAAATGAAGTAATTCCTAATAATCAACCACCATTTACCGGTGATGGCCAGTTAGCTCCTTTGCAACCACCGGCAACTGATGATTTGAAATGGCCTACTTTTACTTTTGGCTTTGGAGTTGATAATCAAGGAGATTTAGCAGATGCTAAAGCCGGAGCTGATAAAACAAGGGAATTAGTGGAAAAATATTATCCTAAACTAGTAGAGCTATTTGGTTTGCCTCAAAATGTTGAAGAAAGAAAGATTGCTTTTGTGTTTTATGAAGATTCTAATTTTTTCGGCTATCTGCCTCAGTATGACAGTGTAATTGTTCATACTATCAGCCCTTATGAAATTATTCCTGGTTTATTAGCCTCATTTTATGGTCCGTATTTTAATTTACTCCCAGAAACCTGGAGATATGGAATGACCTATGCGGCGGCAGAATTGGCTATTAGAGAATTTAGTGAAGATAGGCATGCAGGAATAGAATCAATGGCGGCTGGATTCAGAGAAAGTTTTGAAAAGTTTAATGTGATTAACTACCCTATTTGGGGAACAAAGGTGCATTATAAGACTGATGTGTTTGTTCAGCCTAAGCTTTATCGGGTGCTATTAGCCTCAGCGGCCTTTTTTAAGCCTTATCAATATGACCAGCAAGTGTTTAAAAAAGTAAATGAAAAAATATATGAGCTGGATATAAACGGATCTTTTTGGAAAGATGATTTAGAGTTAGCTAGAAAACTAGAATCAGCTTGGCCAGCAGTTGAAGGTATGTCTGCCGGGGAATGGTATGGCAATCAGCATGTATTACACCAAACTACAACTAATCCTTTAGCAGTGGCAGTAATGAGAGCAATTGGTCAGACTTTTATTGTTGATCATGAATTGATGACAGGAGTTTACAAGTTTAGATCCCATGTAACCGGCGATGATATTGTGTTTGTGCCTAAAACCGGTAAAGCAGTTAAGTTATTATTTGTTAATGATAGAGGGGTGAGGATTAGTGAAAAAGATATGACTACAGATAGTAAGGGGTTGGCGGGTCTGCCTGCCGGGCCAAATGCTGGCCTGACTATTGGTGGTCGATATGTAGCTAAGAATGGCGGTAGTAAAGGGCATTTGCATTATTCACAAGTAGGAACAGGTATGGTTTCTTTATATGGAGTGGTGTTAGGTTTTGGTGGAGGATTGATTGATGTTTATAATGGCGAAGATTTGATTACTACTAGAATGATTATGAATGGGGCGTTTATGTTTGATAAGCCAATAAATGGAATAGTTCGGATAGTAATTAGAGATTATCAAGCTAAGGAAGTTTTTGAAAAAGAGTTAGCTATATATGGAGATAGATATTTTGCGATTATAGATCCGCAAACTACTTCTTTTCCACCAGCTTCTGGTACTGGTGCTAGAGGAAGTGATGAAGATTGTGAAGATAGTGATGAATTAGGTGGGGTTTATAACTCAGAAAAATGGCAGTTACAGATAAATTATCCTGAGGGAAATACAGTTTATTCATCAGAAGATGAACCAGAAGGATATAATGTGACACCTGATTTTGAAGGGCCAATGCTTGGTGGTGGAGTGGTTAGTTTTTTTGATGGAGATAGAATGTCTGGAAAAAAACAAGCAGGAATTATTTGGTATAGAAATGTGGATAATAAAAGCTTGGATGATTATGCTAGAGATCATTGGAATGGTGAGATAAAAAGTACGGAAGATTGGGATGCTTGTGGAAATGATGTAGTAATTTTAACTTATAAAGATTTAGATATTGTGCCTGGAGAAAAAAGAACAGGAGAACCTAAGGAAATAGAAGGGAAAATATATTTTGTTCAGAATAATGATATTGTGTTTATTGTTAACTCGAGCGTGGATGGCTTAGCAGAAAAAATGCTTAAAACATTGAAATTTGGAGAGTAATAAAATAAATTGAAAAAAGAGAGAGATATGAAAAAATTTAAAAAAGCTATATTTTCTATCCTAATGTTGGTTTTAGCATTAACTTTGATGGGTGCGAGTTGTGATAAAAAGGAAGATGCTGGTGTTGGTAAAAAAACTGCAAAGACTGTTCAAGATTCAAACCTGAAGGAGTATCAAAGTGATACTCATAAGTTTAGCTTTAGTTATCCTTTAGAATGGGAGATTGTACCAGAGATTAATAAAGATAGTTTATTGACTATGAAACTATTGTTGATTGATAAGACTCAAGCTGAAAGAGAAAATGAGCTAACTGGAGAGATGATGCCTTGTGAGTATTGGATTACAGTTAGAGTGGAAGATAATAAGGATAATTTGGCAGCTAAGGACTTTGGGGTTAAACAATATTTATCTCAAAGCCGAGAAGAAATGAAGGCTAAGTTAAAAGACTATAGTTTAAATGGAGTTGATGGATATACTGATACAGGGCCGGTAACTCCGCCAAGTTCAGGCAATTGGACTGGGGTAACTCTAGCCCCTGAAAACAGCAAGGCTTACAGCTTTACTTATTATGCAGCGGCTCATGCAGATACTCATGAGAAGTATTTAGAAGAGTTTAATCAGATTCTAAAAACACTTAAATTTACAGATTAAATAGAATAAATTTTAATGAATCAGGAGTATAAATTAGAGGTTTTAAAAAAAGTTGATGCAAAAGCAGTTGCTGAGATAACTGTTTTATTGAAGCAGCTTAATCCTGATTTTAGTCCCCCGGTAAAGATGGAGGATATAAAAAGAGTGATAGATTTTCCTGAAGCAATAATTTTTGTGGCAAGAGATAAAGATAAAAAGATCATTGGAATGGTGACATTGATCGGATATCCGCAAGTAGAAGGAATGATGAAAGTATGGATTGAAGATTTAGTTGTAGATAAAGAACATAGAAGAAAAGGTTTGGGTAAAAAACTAATTAATAAATCATTGAAAAAAGCAAAAGAGTTGAGATATAAAAGAGTTTGTTTAACTTCAAGGCCAAGTAGAGGAAAAGCAAACAATTTGTATAAAGGAATGGGATTTGATTTAAAGGAAACAAATTACTATAAATACAGATTAGATATATAGGAAAAAACTATTGACAAAAAAATATTTTAATGTAAAACTAAGTGATTGTTTTTAAAGTATGGCAATAATTGACTCTAAGACAGGTAAGGTCAGAATAAAATATTCAGTTGAGGAGCTGAAAGAGTTGGCTAATTTAATGAGAGGGTATGATTTAGTGGCTCTTAATTGTGCAGGATCAGGTCATTCAGGTGGAACTTTATCAGTAGTAGATATTTCAACAGCTTTGTATTTATCAATAGCTAATCATGATCCAAAAAATCCAGATTGGGAAGATAGAGACAGAGTAGTTTGGTCAGGCGGACATAAAGCACCAGTTTTGTATGCCAGTTTGGCTATGAGTGGCTACTATAATATTGAAGAAACAGCTTTATTAAGAAAATTTAATTCACGGTTTCAAGGTCATCCTCATTGGTTAAAACTTAAAGGTGTGGAAGTGTCAACCGGATCTTTAGGGCAGGGTTTTGGTATAGGAGTGGGAATGGCTTTAGCAGCTAAATTAAACAAGAAAAAACATAAGGTTTTTGTTATTACCGGAGATGGTGAATGGGATGAAGGATCAATGTGGGAATCAGCTATGGAGGCTTGTCACTACAAGTTGGATAATTTAATTGTGTTGATTGACAGAAACTATTTACAGATTGACGGCAATACTGAAGAAGTAATGAAGCTTGATTCTTTAAAGGCAAAATTGAAAAGCTTTGGCTTTAAGGTTTTAAAAGTTAATGGTCATAAGATGGACAAGGTAGTTGAAGCTTTAAAAAAAGCTAAGACAGTTAAAGGCAAACCAATAGCAATAATATTCAGAACTATTAAAGGTAAGGGTGTTTCTTTTATGGAAAATGTTACTGGTTGGCATGGCAGAACACCGAATGATGAAGAGTTAGATTTAGCTTTAAAAGAGTTAAAGCTGGATAAAGTGATTGATGTAGAAAAGTTTAAAACAAAGGCAGCTAAATATCAAAAAAAAGCAGATAAATTGGTTGATGAACAAATGCCTAAATTTTCTCAGGACTATTTTTGGAATATACAGAAAAAAATGAAAGTAGATATGGAGCCAAACAGATTTGGCTTTGGAAAGGCTTTGAGTAAAGGCGGGAAAGATGAGCGAGTAGTCTGTTTAGGATTAGATATTTCCGGATCAGTGCAGATTAGTAAGTTTTATGAAGAATATCCAGAAAGAAAATCAAGATTTTTATCAATGGGAATTGCAGAGCAAAGTGCTACCACAGTGGCCGGAGGTTTGGCCAGAGAAGGTAAATTGCCGGTGCTGTCAACTTATGGAGTGTTTTGTTGTCAGAGAAATACTGATCAGATTAGGACATCAATCTGCTACGGTAACTTAAATGTTCTATTTGGCGGAGCTCATGGAGGAATATCAGTTGGTCCTGATGGAGCCACTCATCAGGCTTTAGAGGAAATATCAGTATTGGAAATATTGCCAAATATGAATTTAGTAATCCCCTGCGATGTAATAGAAGCAGAAAGAGCTACAAAGTACTTATTGTTTAAAGTTAAAGGGCCGAAGTATATAAGGTTTGCCAGAGAAGCAACACCAATGATAACAACTAGAAAAACGCCTTTTGTTTTTGGAAAAGCTAATGTTATCAGATTAAGAGAGATAAAAGATAAGTTTATAGATAGTTTTGAAACAGTTTTGGGGTCGAAATATAGGAATGAGAATGAAGATGTAACTATTATTAGCTGTGGGCCGGAATTAGCTGAGGCAATGAGGGCGGCTTGGATTTTGAAAGAGGAATTTAAATTAGAAACCAGAGTAATTAATATGCATACTATTAAGCCCTTGGATAGAGAAGTAATTGTTAAGGCGGCTAAGGAAACAAAATTGGTTTTAACTGCAGAAGAGCATCAGAAAGGCGGTTTGGGGAATTTAGTTGCCGGAGTAATAATGGAAGCTAATTTAGCAAAGGCGGTTAAATTCAGCATGATTGGTGTTGAAGATAGATTTGGAGAATCAGGAAAGCCTTGGGAATTAATTAAAGCTTTTGGTTTAAGTGCAGAACATATTGCTGATAGAGCAGTTAAAACTTTAAAAAAGTAACATGAAGCCAATTTCTTCGAAATTTGAAAAAATCGGGACAGAAAATGCTTTTGCAGTTGGTCCGGAAATAGGAGCTTGGGAGAAAAAAGGTTATGACATTGTCAGAGTAAATATTGGCGAGCCAAGTTCTAATATTCCTTTAGCCTCAACAAAGGCAATGTTAAAATCAGTTAAAAATCATGAAACTCATTATTGTGCTTCTGCAGGGATTGATAGCTTAAGAGAAGAAATAGCCAAATATTTATCAGTTACCAGAAAAGTTAAGTATGAGGCGAAAAATATTGCTATGGCGCCGGGAGGCAAACCAGTGATTAGCGGAACTATGTTTATTCTGGTTGAACCCGGAGATGAAGTGATTTATCCAACGCCAGGCTATCCTATTTATGAATCAATGGTTAATTTTATCGGAGCTAAAGCAGTGCCGATTGTTTTAAAAGAAGAAAAAGGTTTTAGATTTGATATTAAAGAATTGAAGAGATTGGTTAATAAGAAAACTAAATTAGTGATAATTAATTCACCATCAAATCCAACAGGTGGAGTTTTAAATAAAGAGGATTATAAGGAAATTGCCAAGCTGGCAAAGAAATATGATTTCTATATATTGGCAGATGAAATTTATTCAAGAATTGTTTTTGATAAGAAAATGAGGAAAGTAAATTATAGCGGCAGTTGCTTTCATGTGTCTGATAGTATTGTTGATCAACCGGGAATGGCAAAAAGAACGGTAATCTTAGACGGCTTTTCTAAAACTTATGCTATGACAGGCTTGAGATTAGGTTATGCAGCTTCAAAAATTCCTTTATTTACTGACAAGTTTGTTAATTTAGCTATTAATATTTGGTCTAATCTGCCAGTACCTTGCATGAAGGCGGCAGAAGCGGCTTTAAAATCAAGTCAGGTAGAAACGCAGAAGGATATAGCTCTATATGAGAAGAAAAGAGATGTGGTAGTTAAGGGTTTAAATTCAATTAAGGGAATTAAATGTCATAATCCAATAGGGTCTTTTTACCTTTTTCCTAATGTAACTGAGGCATGTAAGAATCTTAAATTAAAAAATGCTGAAGCTTTAAGAAAATATTTATTAACTTATGATAAGAAAAACAAAAAAGGAGTGGCAGTGTTGGTACGAATGCATTTTGGCAAGAGATTGGCAAATGAAAAGGAAGAATATATCAGACTTTCTATTGCCGGCAGTATGGAATCTTTGAAAGAAGCAGTGAAAAGAATTAAAATAGCAGTTGAAGAAAGATTAAGTATTAATACGGGCAGCTAGATTGAATTGGAGAAAATATTTTTGCCAATCTTTATCAGTTGATTGATATAAAGGATTTCCTAAATACCAATCAATAAGCATTTCTTTAGCTCTACAGATTTCCTTAAGTCTATTTTTATTTTTAGAATCATTAATAGTAAATTCAATAAGTTCTAATGCCCGGTAAAAAGCTAGTTGAGCATCTTTTTTACTTTTATATTTCCAATTAATAGTGCGAGAGATTTCGCTGCCAATATTGGCCATTTGTTCAATTAAACTTAATTTAAACCATTTATTTTTTTGAAAATCTTTATGAAAAAATTTCATTTTACTTATCTGCTTTTTTCCAAAAGAATTTAGCCATAGAAAAAAGTAAGGCTACAAATGCTATCCAAGTAACAAGTGACATAAATGAGAGAATTTCAAATCCCTCTGACATGTTTTTTTTATTGAAACTTGTATATTTGGTACAGGACTCGCCTTTTAGATCTGGAGAATATTCTTTATAAATTTTTTTAGATAATGAATAATCAACAGGAAGTTTTTCTGTTTGATTCATGAACTTGTAATGGGTAAATAATTCGTCTTTAGGAAATGTTTGCATATATTTTAAAATTACATTGTTGTAATTTTCCTATAATTTATTAATAAGTTGATTATATATTAATTTCAGCAGGTATATTATTAGTTTGTTATAATATACAGAATCGATGCCGGGTAGTGAAATGGTATCACAGAAGCCTTTGAAGCTTTTATTCTAGGTTCGATCCCTAGCCCGGCAACCAGGCCGAGTGGTGGAATTGGTAGACACGCGAGACTTAAAATCTCGTGATCGCAAGATCGTGAGAGTTCGATTCTCTCCTTGGCCACATATCTACCGGTAGAATACCGGGGTGTAGCGTAGTTGGCCAGCGCGCCTCGTTTGGGACGAGGAGGTCGTCAGTTCGAATCTGACCACCCCGACCACGAAAAGCTTCGCCTCGTGGCGGAGCCGTGCGGGATTAGTTGAGCGGTTCAACGTCAGCTTTCCAAGCTGAAAAGATGGGTTCGACTCCCATATCCCGCTCATTTTATTTTATCCCCATTTTTTTAGTTAAGACTTTTTCTGGCAGCATGTAGGAGACAGAATCATCGGCAGAAATATTTCTTTCATCAGCTAAGGCTAAAATTAAAGCATGGCCAATAGCTAAATGAGCAGATTGAATTTTAGATGATGATGGGCCTTCAGGTTTGGCATTACTTTTAATAATATAGTCAGAGAATTTTCCCATAGGAGTATCTGGGTTTTCAGTGATGGATATAGTAATGGCTTTTTTGGTTTGAGCTTTGTCAAGCGCATGATAAACAAAACCAGTACCACCACTGGCAGAGATTCCAATAACTATATCTCCCCTATTAACAGTAAAGTCAATATATCTGGAAAGAGCTGCTTCTTGTTCGCAAGTGCCCTTAGAGAAGCTTACAGGCTGTGCCTGAGCTAAATTATTAGTAAATACTAGAATAGGCAAGCCTGTTTCCATTCCTTGTCCAGCCATTTCCATAGCTACTAGAGCAGAAGCTCCTGCTCCGATAACAATGATTTTTTTGTTTAATTTAAGTTGTTTTTTAATAAGTTTAACAACTTTTTTAATTTGAGGAACAGCTGTTTCCAGCGTAGCCAAGATTGCTTCAGCATCCTGCCTGAGAATTCTAGCTATTTTTTCAATTAAAGTCTGACAATCAGATAAATCAACACTAACCATTAAGGGTTTATTTACATCAATTAGCTGGCCAACAGTGTCGATTAAAGTAAAACTACCCCATTTGTATTTAGTAAATTCAGAGGTGGTGCCGGGTATATCCCCTATTTTTAAATCTAAGCCAGTAAGCTGAGAGATTAAACTGGTTTTACCTGAATTAAAAACTCCGAGAATAACAATTTTGCTGTTGCTAGTAAATTTTTGTTTAATTTGCTTGTAAACTTTTTTAATTCCTAAGCCAGTAGCTGTGGAAACAGGAATTAATTTTAAAGCTAAAGCTTTTTCTACTTCAGACAGCTTTGATTTTTTAACAGCATCCATTTTATTAGCGATGGAAATAAAAGGGAGCTGAGAATCATTAATTGCCTGCAAAAAAACTTTCATAGTAGCAATTTGAGGATCAATCATATTGACTACCAGAATAGCTGTATCAGGGTTAAATTGATAAAAAGGCGTGGTTAATTTTTTAGAAACACGATTACTCATATATTTCCTTTCATAAAATACTGCAAAATTCCCTAAAATAGGGAAAGCAGCATATTTATATTTTGAATTTTGATTAGAAGTCAGCTTTGTGGCTAATATTACTATTAGGATTTGACTGATTCTTTAATGGACATCAAATTGCCCAAAGGGTTTCCGCAGATGCTTCCCGACGTAACGTCGGAAGTTCGATTGTCTTAATAAGACCCCTTTTCCTCGTATTCCAGTAGATGATATATAAATACTGGACCACACGCTATATTTGTTTTCTAAAATCCCCCTTTTTTAATTAATGTATATTTAAATTATATCATTTGTTGAATTGCTAGGGTAAAATATACATATGCGCCCATAGCTCAGTTGGATAGAGCAATTGCCTTCTAAGCAATAGGTCGTAGGTTCGAATCCTGCTGGGCGTACAAGACCCTATAGCATAGATTTTTTCCTTCATGTAGGATAAAATACTCCCCATGTCAAAAGAAACATTAATTGTTGCTGGAGGTTATGGTACGAGAATGTCCCCTGCCAATAATGTAGCCAGGAGTAAACCATTAATAGAATATGCTGGACAATCCATGATTGGTCATTTGATTGATGGATTAAGAAATGGTGGCATCGAAAGATATGTAATTGCCAGTGGTTATCATAATGATGAAAAAATAAGAGAAATTGTTGAAGAGAAGGATATAAATGCTTCTGTAGTTCCTGTAGAAGGTGGTTTCAGAAGAATTCCATACTACCTTCAAGATTTATTCAATGATAGGTTTTTGTTAGTTTGCGGTCACCAACCTCTGCCATCTGAATTTGTTCAGAGAATGTTGCAACAGGCAGAGTCTAATGAGTGTGTTATTACTGCATATGATAATACTATTTATCCTCTTAATAAGAAAAAGAGATTGGTATATGAAGATGGTTCTCAGGGTGTTGAATTAAAGGCTGTTAATTTAAAGCTTGAAGAAATCGGGCAAGATCACAAATATGTAAGAAATCCATATATCATTGGAAGACATATTATCGGACTGGCAGAAAAGGAAGGTTTCATTTGGACATTTAGCCATTACGCATATGAACATTGGTTTGATAGTGGTTCTTTGGGGGTTGTCAATGCAACAATGCCTCCTGAATTTGATTACGATGAAGAATTTGAAAGAACAAAGTTATTTATAAATTCATTGAAAAACTAAAAGAAATAGTTGAAAAATTCTCCTCAAACCAGGTTCTAACATCGTCCACTAGTCTGCTGAGGACTAATTATAGCCATAACTTCACTAAATTGCTTTTTACCTGTAAAATAGGTTCTGATAGTATCTATTAGTCTGTACAATACAGACTAAAATATATGGTGGCTGTAGCTCAATTGGTAGAGCGCCTACCTGTGGAGTAGGAGGTCGCGGGTTCAATTCCCGTCAGTCACCCAGCGTCCTATTTAGGTTGATATATCAGTCTAAATATATATGGTAAAATTAAGAAATAATGGGAAAGATAATAATCAAAAAATTAAAAGTAAAATCCAAGCAACTTGATAAATTTAAACTAAATGCCTGGAAGCAAATTCATCCTGAGCATTACGGAGTTAGTCGTAACAATGAATATTGGACAAATAAAGAACTAATCTTAGAAGCCTCGGATGAAGGGAAGATTATTGGGGTTTTAATAGGAGATTTAATGGGAGGTGTTTTTAGTATTTCAGAATTAATTGTTGATAAGAGATATAGAAGGCAAAATATTGGTAAAAAACTTTTAAATGAAGCTGAAGTTTGGGCTAAAAATAACAAGGCTCATAAAATATACACGGAGACAGGTGTCAATTGGAAAGCTAGGAAATTTTATGAAAGTATGGGATTTGAAACAGGAGCAGTCCTTTCTAATCATTATTCAAAGATTGATTTTATTGCTTTAACAAAATTTCTGGAATAATCAAGAAGTGCTAGTTAATTTAGGTTCGAACGTCGTTCACTAGCTCACCCATCGTCCTATAGTGTTGATTTTCTTTTCATTGTTTGATATATTGTGCCTTATGTCCCCAGAAAGTGATCAAGCATTCATCAAGCAACTATCACGTTTTCATCCTGAATGGGATGTTCCAGTTGAAGCCATTGGTGATTTTAAGTTAGCGTGTGAGGTTTTTAATGAATCAGGTTTTGGCAATGTAGAAGCGCATGTACTTGGTGATCCTAAAACTTCTGAAGTAGTTGCAATTTCGCTTGAGTGCCAAGTTGGAGGAAAACCTGCTGTTTATGCGTCTTATTTAGCAGCACGAATCGCTTATCTTCGTAAAGATGGAATTACTGATCCTCAAGAAATAAAATCAAAACTAGAACAAGTAGTCCAAAGATTGTCAACAGATCCAGATCTTCAAGAATTAGTTATGAGTCGCTCACTAGCTCAGACAGCAAGAGATATAAAAGGTATTGTATCTGCCGTCAATCTTCATGCAAAATTAGGTGGTGGGATAAATGATAAAGAAAGAAAAGAATTAATTGAAGGTTATTTAGAAGATGATTTACCTGGAATAAAACCTAAGTAAATATGGTTTTACTTCTATCTTTTTATTCGTGAAATAGGTTCTAACATCATCCAGTAATCTGCAAATATGAAGGAAAGCCTTGAAATAGTCTAAAAAACACCTTTATTAGCGATTCAATCTGGTGGACATTAGGGACCCAAAGCCCTATAGTGTTGATGTTTTCCCAACATTTTGGTATATTTTCCACATGTGTAAAGAGTTCTTAGAAAAAATGCATGAAATTCTTACTGGTAAGGGATTTGTTGTTCCTAAAGAAAGTGAACTAGTCAGTGTAAATGAAGCTTATGTATATAGGGTTGAATTAGAGGATAGATCTTTAGCCTATAAACTTTATCCTGAAAATTTTACATTTGGGGATATTAAAGAATACCAACGATTAACTAACGGATTAGCTAGAAAAATTAACAATACTTCAGGAACAATTCAGACTTTGGATGGTAGTATTCAATTTGATTTCTTCTGGCAGGTAGTTTCAATTGATAAAATTATTGATGTTAATGGTGTTCCGTGTACCATTTCAGAATTTATTGACGGACCAAATATGTATGACATTGTTTATTCTCCATCAAACTTAAATAATCAACACGCTTTAGAATTAATTGAGACTGCTCAAAGTCAGTCTGTAGATAAAAGCTTAGAAGGATTTAGTGATGATTTTAACGGACTAATGGAAAGTTCTGCTATTTTATTAAATATTACTAATGTTAAAACTCAAAGCTTAAATGGAAATAGCGTAATCAAAATTACAGATTTATGTGAAAATGTTAGCAGGGTAAAGAAAAGGTTTAAATATTAATCTAAGCTATATAGGCAAGGGTATTTTCGGGTTTTCTTTTAATTCTTTAGTATTAAGTGTATAATGTAGATTGATTATGAGAATTCCCGAAGAATATATAAAGATTCCTGACTTCAAAGATTTAGGAAGCAAGTTTTTACCTATAGTGCTTGTTGTATTTTTATTTTTTTTCTCGTTTCGGGTGATTGGCGCTGGAGAGGTTGGTGTAGTTACAAGATTTGGAAGAGTTACAGGAAGAATTTTAGAACCAGGAGCAAATTTTATAATTCCTGTTTTTGAAATGGTTTCAGGTTATAACACAAAAAAAATAATTTATGAAACTGCAGTGCGAGAGAAACAACAAGTTTCAGAAGCTGATTACAAAGATTTTCCTGTGGATACAAACACAGAAGATGGTCAACAAGTCGATATATTTTATACTGTTAGGTTTAGCATTGATTCAACTAAAGCTGCTTGGATAGCTCAAAATATAGGATCAGAAATAGCTTTGGTTGAGAAAGTAGTAAAAACTGAGAGTAGAATTTGGGCGAGAAATATCCCAAGAAGGTTTACTGCAGACACTTTGTATACAGGAGATGGATCAGTTCAGGTGCAAAATGAGA